>JAEEGH010005389.1_pt1 | contig 32149 bp, 16 predicted proteins | sample 9134181 | NCBI WGS metagenome assembly JAEEGH01 (sample SAMN16246544, study PRJNA631951) | gut metagenome | biome: gut microbiome; feature: rumen; material: DP-attached | host: Bos | place: Iran: Karaj | collected 2018-10
GCAGGCCAACACTACCGGAATCACGGCGATATGAATCCCGAATGCAATAAAGCAGACAACTGCCAGCACGAGTGCGGCGGCAATAAAGGGATATCCCTGTCGTACGATATGCATGAGCGGCCTCCTTTTTTCTTACTTGTCTAAATTTCCCTAGACTACGTTATCGTTAGTTGGCGTAGGTTAAACTACGCCTTCCTTCCTCTGCCTTGTACAGGAAAATTTATCCAGCGTAATATCTGTAAAAACTCTAAACTAACATTAACTTGTACATTATAGTACGTAAAAACGAATTTGTCTACTATATTTAGTTATTTTTTCTTTCCTTTTTCGCTGCGCACCGCAAATACGAACTTCGGCAGCGCCAGCATTCTTCTAAAACGGCTGGGCTGTTTTACCAGGCGGAAGAACCATTCCAGTTTGGCGTCCTGCATCCATTTGGGCGCCCTCTGCACTTTTCCGGCCAGCACGTCAAAACTGCCGCCGATGCCCATCAGCAGACAGGGCTTTAACTGATCCCTGTATTTTGCCAGCCATTTCTCCTGCTTGGGCGCGCCTAAGGCGGCGAACAGCATCACTGCGCCGCTGCGGTTGATGTCTTCAATGATTTCAGGTTCTTCTTCAGCTGAAAAATAACCGTTGCGGCAGCCGGCCATTTTCAGACCGGGCCAGCGGCGTTTGCCTTCCTCTGCTGCTTCTTCTGCAATGCCGGGCTTGCCACCGAAAAAGTAAACGGGAATATTATTCTTTGCTGCCTCTTCCAGAAGGCGCAAATATAAATCGTAGCCTGCAACCCGCTCCGGTATAGTATAGCCCAGATAGTTTCCTGCCCACACCGTTCCGGCTCCGTCCGGCAGAATCAAATCAGCCGTTTCCGCCAGCAGCGTTTTATATTCTTTGTCATCCTGGGCCATCATAATAATTTCCGCATTGGCAGTGACCACAAAGTTTCGTTTCTGCCGCAGCGTGTCCTGCGTCAGCTTTGTTACCGCTTCGTCCATAGTATAAGGTACCACAGGAACATCTAAAATTGTTGCAATATCCTTCATGTTTATACTCTCGCCTTATCTGAAGGCACGACCAGAAATTCCAGTCCCGGATTGCGCTGCAGGATCCAGTTCAGCGCCCATTCGTTATTTACCAGGATAACCGGGCGGTCCTTTTTATCATATACAAGCATGCCGTTGTCAAGACCACGCAGCTTTTCAATGTCTTCAGGCTTTTCCGCATAGACCCAGCGGGCTACGGTAAAGGGAAGCTGGGTCATAACCAGCTGGGCATTGTATTCGTTCTTCAGACGGTATTCCAGTACTTCCAGCTGCAACTGCCCCACTACGCCCACGATAAAACTCTCCAGTCCCACGTGCTTTTGGGTGAACACCTGCACGGCGCCTTCCTGGGAAAGCTGGAGGATGCCTTTTTCAAACTGTTTTCGCTTTAGGGAATCTTTCGGCTGTACCCGGGCAAAAATCTCTGCCGGGAACACAGGGAAATCTTCAAAACGCAGTTTCAGTTTATCATCGCTGAGACTGTCGCCAATACCAAAGATTCCCGGATCAAATAAACCGATGATATCGCCAGGATACGCTTTTTCCACAATGGTACGTTCCTGCGCCAAAAACTGTTGCGGCTGGGCCAGCTTTACAGGCTTACCGCTTTGGGCATGATACACGGTCATACCTTTATCAAATTCGCCGGAGCAGATGCGCATGAACGCGATGCGGTCACGGTGGGCCGGATTCATGTTAGCCTGAATCTTAAAGACAAAGGCGCTGAACAGAGGATTGTCCGGCTCCAGTACATCGCCGTTTAACAGTGTGCGGGGCTGGGGCGCCGGAGACATTTCCAGGAACTTTTCCAAAAACTCCTGCACACCGAAGTTGGTCATGGCGCTGCCGAAGAACATGGGGGTCAGCTCCCCTTTTAATACATCTTCGATATGGAATTCTTCCCCTGCCATGTCCAAAAGTTCGATATCACCCAGCAGCGCTTCGAACAGTTCATCCCCAATCATTTCCTTAATGCGGGGATCGTCAATGTTAGCGGAAAATTCTTCCAGCTGTTTGCTGCCGTGGCTGGCATCCGTTTTAAATAAAGAAACTTCTCTGGTCAGTCGGTTGTACACGCCTTTATATTTTCCGTCCAGACCTACCGGCCAGGTTATGGGATATACTTTGATCTGCAAAATCTTTTCTACTTCTTCCATCAGATCAAGAGGCTCCCGGCCGAAACGGTCCAGTTTGTTAATAAACGTAAAGATCGGCAGATGGCGGCGGTGGCAGACCCAGAACAGCTTCTTGGTCTGGGGTTCCACGCCTTTGGCCGCATCAATCAGCATGACGGCACTGTCGGCAGCCATCAGGGTGCGGTACGTGTCTTCCGAAAAGTCTTGATGGCCAGGCGTATCCAGAATGTTGACACGGTAACCCTGATAATCAAACTGCAGCACCGAAGATGTAACAGAAATACCGCGCTGCTTTTCAATTTCCATCCAGTCGGAAACAGCATGCTTGTTAGCCTTTCTTGCTTTCACGCTGCCGGCCAGATGGATCGCACCACCGTACAGCAATAATTTTTCCGTTAAAGTTGTTTTGCCGGCGTCCGGGTGGGAAATGATGGCAAAGGTACGCCGTTTCTCAATTTTTTGTTTTAAATCGCTCATATTATCTCCCGAATATTTCAGTCTGTCAGGTGCCTTCTGAAAATGCGGTATCAGTCAGGCAAGATTTCATTTGTACAGGGATTAAAAAACAAACCGGTTAAATCAATTGTGGTTTAAAATTCTCCGAAAGGATTCCTGTTACGGCGTCCGAATCCACTGGTCGTGTTTCTGCTGCCATATCCTTCGCCGGTATTCCACTGGCTTTCCGGCATCGGTTTGCGCTGGGGCATACGGGGCGCCGGTTGGGAAGCAGTGGAAAGCATCTGCTCCTGGGCCAGATAGGATTTGTAAGCAGTGACCAGACCGTCCATAACATAGTCCGGTACATCCTGTTCTGTTTTCAGATAGCCTTCCTCCACATAAAATATGAGCTTGTCATATTGTTCGCCACCTACCGTGGTAATATCGGCGGACATCTTCCCATCTTCTCTTTTAGTAAAGAAGCAGTCTTTTATCTGCTCTGTTTCACGCTTCTGTGCAAAAGCAACGTAATATTCATACAACGCATGCTGGGCTTCCGCAGGAATGTCTTCCCCGGTGATGACCGATTCTGTGTCTTCCAGGGGCGTGCAGTCCATGTTCTTATACACCGTTCCGTTTTTCAGGGTTATAGTTACGGTGAGCACATAATTTTCTTCGTGAAATTCCGCGTGGGCAATCTGCCATTTCTCTTTCCATGCCCGGATGCAGTCATCACAGACCAGTTTAATATCCTGAAAGCTCTGTACGGTAAAATCGTCCTGATAATACAGATGATCCTGTGCGCTGAATGCTTTACCGCAGCGGGAACAGGTCAGAGACAATGTACGAATCATAGCAAACTCCTTCAATTATGAAATACTGTAAAATAAAATACATAATATTATACCACAACACGTCAAAGATAGCCACTAAAAATAAAAATATAGAAACAACCAAATAGCCCCTGTCCATTGTGAACCAATCTGTTATTAGCGATAGACAGGAGCTTTGTTTGATGTTTTCCGAAAGAAAGGGAGAGACCGGAGTTACACCCGGTGACGGTTTGACTGGCGCCGGGTAACCTGATCCGGGTGGAAAAACACCCGGATTATTTTCATGAGACCGCACGGTTACTGATGTTACGCCCTACGCACTTATTAATATATGATAGACAGTGAAAATGTCTGTCTGCAAATCATTGCCAGACAGCAAATTCAAACTGTATGGCAGGCGGGGTCATAACGTTTTGTCCTATAAATACGAATTATTAACTGTTCAAAACTTCTCGCTGTCAAACGAATTTAAAAAGCGGCAATTTTATATATTTGGGACGCGCTATATCTTATAGGTGTAACTGAGCCAAACTGTGCAAATTGCCGTTAAATATAAATAAATCGGGAACCCGTTCACTGTGCGGATTCCCGATACTATTTTAATTGATCGGAGCGACTAGATTTGAACTGGTGACCTCTTCCAACCCAAGTGAAATTTTATCATGGTAGAATTTCAAATAAACTGACCGGCGTCATTTTCCGATCTTCGCTTCCAGACGGGCTAATGCCGCTTTCAACGCCTGGATTTCCGCTTCCTGGGTTGTCAACTTAGCATCCTGAGCGTTCAGTTGCTTCTTCATGTCCGCGTTTTCTTCCTTGATGGCTGCATTCTCAGCAGACAGCGCTTTGATGTCCCTCGCCATCAACGCCTTGCTGGTGTTGAAGCCTTTGTTCTTATCCAGCGCAAAGGAAATGCCTGCATTAATCATGTTCTCACCATTGCCAAAGGCGCCGCCGACGCTGATCATCATCTTATCTGTCGGGCGGTAGAACATCCCCATCGCCATGGCGTTAGCGCTCCGGTAATTACCGTAGCCCAGGCCCATGGTGAACTTATCGTCCGTATCAAGAGGATGCAAAGCCGCCAGGGCTGCCGCTCCTGCGCCTACCTTGTTCAATCGGTTGTCCACTTTGTTAATGCTGTTATTCAGATATACGGCATTGTTGTATGCACCCTGTGCAATATCCTGCACCTGTCCGACAGTAGCCGCATCGGTAGCAGTTTCGCCGGGGGCCACGTGCGTTATGCGCCGCTCGTTGCCCTCTGCGCCCACGGAAATCACATTATCCTCGGAACCGTCGGAGCCGGCGCCCAAAACGACGGAGTTGTTGCCGGACACATTCATTGCAGTACCGTCAGAACTGCCGCCCAGTACTACTGTGTTGCTGCCAGTCACATTTACATTATTACCTAAAACAAATACATTGTCAGAACCGTCAGCCACCTTGTTGGAGTTACCTACACTGTAAGAATTCGTTCCGTCGATAGTGCTAGGATCACCAATTGCTCCACTGTGATCGCCGGTCACCCTGTTACCAAAACCAATGGCAATTGACTGTTTTCCAGAAGCAGTATTTGTTTGTCCGCCGGCTTCATTACCAATCGCAATAGACTCCTCGCCACTGGCTTCGCTGCCCTTACCCATGGAAATCTGCTTGCTTTCCGTAGCAAGCTTCACCTTTCCGTCACTGTCCTTGCCTTTGTTCAGATAATCATACACCTTGTCGCCGTCCACATAACCGTGGTTATTGTCCTCAACCTTGCCGTCCGTGATTAACTGCGAAGTAACATCCTTACCCTGAACCACAATTGTGTCTTCCACCACCAAAGTACCGTCAACCTTTGTATTGCCCTGGTCATCCGCGGTTATATTCTGGGAAGCGTTCTTCAAATCATTGACATCTTTCACCAGGCCGCTGTTTGCGTCGCCAACAACAACCTTCACTGCTTCGAACTCCGTCTTGTCCGTCTTTTTGTTCAGCAGCGTATCCGATTCCTCTTTCGTGTACGCGTCTTCAATGCCGTACCCTTTCAGCGTGTTGGCCTTGTCCGCCTTTTGGGCAAGCACGGTTTCGTTGGCGGAAACCTTTGTACTTAAGGCAGTAATGTCACCGGCGTTCTTCTCAATCGCAGTCTTGTTGGCCGCGATGTTGGTTGCGTTCGTTTCAATCGCTGTCTTGTTGGCTGCAATGTTCGTCGCGTTCGTTTCAATTGCGGCCTTGTTGGCTGCAATGTTCGTCGCGTTCGTTTCAATTGCGGTCTTGTTGGCTGCGATGTTCGTCGCATTCGTTTCAATTGCGGTCTTGTTGGCCGCGATGTTGGTTGCGTTTGTCTTGATCGCTGCCTCATTCGCATTTACCTTGCCGCTTAACGTGGTGATATTGTCTGTGTTCGCCTTAATCGCCGTTTCGTTGGCAGTTACCTTGCCAGTTAACGTAGTGATGTTATCTGCATTCGTCTTGATCGCCGCCTCATTAGCAGTCACCTTACCCGAAAGCTCTGTCACTGTACTTGCGTCGGCCTTAGTAGCGATTGCATCTGCATTCGTCTTAATCCGTGCATCCAATCCGCTGGTCACTTTGTACACCGTGTCGCCGGAAACCGCTTTGGTATCGCCTTCTTCAACCTTTCCGTCAGGTTTGAAAGCCTGCAACGCACTGTATACCGCGCCGCCGGACACAAAGCCTGCATTATTCGCTGCTACTGCGCCCTCCGTCGTCAGTGCCGTCGTCACGTTTGTTTCGCCAACTGTCAGACCCGTTACCGTCGCCATGCCGCCGCTGATTGCACCCGTGCCAACATTCAGGCTGCCGCCGCTGAGCGCGCCGCTTGCAGTAATTGTTGTAACACCTGTTAACGCGCCGCCGCTGAGCGTTGCCGTTCCATCGGTCATACTGCTTACTGTGGTTGCTCCTGCGCTTAACGTGCCATCAATCGTCGTAACGCCCTCGGTGGCGGTCATATTCTGCGTTTTATCCTGCAATGTCTTGATGGAAGATTCATTGGTATTTACTTTTTGTACCAAACCGCTGTTTTCATCGCCTACCGTAGACTTCAATGAACTGATTGCCGAAGTGTTTTCGCTTACACTTGACTTCAAAGCTCCAACGGAAATTGAATCACCAAGCATCACTGTGTCCGCTATGCTGCCGGAACCAATCGCTGCATTGCTCAACGTTGCGTTAGTTAGTGTAGCGCCGGTCAGCGTTGCTCCCTCAGTCTTCACATAATCAGCAAGCGTTGCATCCACCTCCGCCTGCGAATAGGTTTCGGCTTTTGTATAAACGTCTGACGCATTTGCCTTTGATGCAAGCTTCGTGTCCATGTCACTGGTAATATCTGTTTTGGCCGTTGCAATCTTTGTATCTGTTTCAGTACCGATGTCTGCTTTGGCCGTTGCAATCTTCGTTTCCGTTGTAGCGTTCACGTCGGTCTTCGCAGCTTCAATCGCACTGTACACCGTACCGCCGGACACCGCTTTTGCGTTGCCTTCTTCAACCTTTCCGTCAGGTTTGAAAGCCTTCAACGCAGAGTATACTGTGCCGCCGGTCACAATACCTGTGTTGTTTTCTTCAACAGCACCATTTGCAGCTACACTGATCGCATTGGTGTCGGAAATGGCAATTCCATCTCCTGCAGAATATGTTACCCCGCCTGCTGTACTGATGGTGTATGTATCAACACCTGTATCCGACGTCGATTTTGTAACCGTAACATTATTACCCTGGGCTACGCTGATCAGACTGCGTACTGCTGCCTTGCCGGTATCCGAAATATTATCCAAATCTACATTGGCTTTACCGGTGCTCAGAGACGAAATCGAACTATTAATACCGGTTATTGATGTATTGATATCACCGATTGCCGTCGTATGTCCGCTTACCGTCGTCTGCAACGTGCTGACATCTTTCACTAAACCAGAGTTGGCATTACCTACCGTTGCTTGTAATGTACTTACATCTTTGACCAAACCGCCTTCGCTATTGCCCACCGTAGTTTTCAACGTACTAATAGCATTTGTATTGTCGCTGACGCTCGTCTTCAAGCTGCCAACGGTGATAGTGGAATCCGCCCCGCCAAGCTTAACATCATTCGCAATACTGCCGGAACTGATTGTCGCGCTGGTCAGGGTCGCGCCGTCAGCCTTCGCATATGCGCTTAATGCGCTGTACACCGTACCACCGGAAACCGCTTTTCCGTTGTCCTCTGCAATCTCGCCGTCAGGCTGATACGCCTGCAAGGCGCTGTACACCGCGCCTCCTGTTACCAGACCTGTATTGTTGCTGCCGACGACGCCATCTGCTGTGACACTTACCGTATAAGCGTCCGCATTCCCATCAGTTCCTTGGTCAACGCTTGTATATGTGCCTGCCACTACTTTTACAGATTCTTTCGCGAGACCGCGTACAACCGACTTGCCGTCATCCGTTATATTATCCAGATTTACATTTGCCTTGCCGCTGCTCAGGGTCGAAATAGAACCATTAATGCCTGTAATTGACGAATTGATTTCGCCAATCGATTCAGTGTGTTCTTCCATCGTACCCTTCAGCGTTGTGATATCAGACGTATTGGTACTAATAGCAGATGTATTATTACTTACGTTTTCTTTCAAACTGCCAACGGAAACTGCGGTATCACCTGTGCCAATCGTTACTCCTTCCGCAATACTGCCGGAACTGATTGTCGCGTTGGATAGCGTTGCGCCGTCAGACTTCGCATATGCACTTAATGCACTGAACACCGTGCCGCCGCTCACAAGACCTGTATCACCCGCAGCAATCGTGCCTGTGTCTAATACTGTCCCCCACGCTGTTATGTTTTCTGCGCTAAGATTGGTTGCATCAACCTTTGCAAACGTGTTATCCGCTGTTGTCTTCGTATATGCGTCAGTGATCCCATATTCTGCCAGAGTGGTTCCTGCATTTGCTTTACCGGCTACCGTCTCCTGCAATGCGATGACGTCTTTTACCAAACCGCTAGTCGTACTGCCGACAACATCTTGCAAGTCTGAAATATTGCCTGCATTAACATCAATCGCCGCTTTATTATCTGCTACCTTCTTTACCAAACCGGTTTCGGCATCGTTTAACGTTGCATCCAATGCACCAATCGAATCCGCATGTCTGTTGACTGTTGATTTCAATGTGCTGATATCATTTGTGTTAGTAGCTACGCTCGTCTTCAAACTGCCAACGGTAATGGAAGAATCTGCTGCGCCAAGCTTAACATCATCCGTAATATTACCGGAGCTGATTGAAGTGACATTGACCGCATAGGTGATCGCATCTCCATCTGTCCCGGTTGTTACAGAAGTATTCGTACCTGTCACTACCTTTACAGAGTCTTTTGCAAGACTACGTACCGCTGCCTTGCCGGTATCCGAAATGTTATCCAGATTTACATTGACTTTGGCTCCCAGCGCAGAATCTGTCTCAGCTTTTGTATAAACGTTGCTTACGTCTGCTTTCAACGCCAATGCACTGTGCACATCCCCGCCGGTCACAAAGCCTGTGTTGTTTTCCGCAATCGTGCCCTTATTCACTTTCAGCACGTTTCCGTTTTCTGTATCAATTGTCAGGCCTTCGCCAGCGTTCACCTTCAACGCACCGTCATCAGCAATTGTCAAACCGTCGCCTGCGTTCACTTTCAACGCATTTTCGTTTGCTTCATCAATTGTCAGGCCTTCACCGGCATTAACTTTTAATTTATATCCGTTTTCTTCCGTATCAAACGTCAGACCTTCACCGGCATTTACTTCCAAAATGTCGTTGTTTTTCGCAATACCTTTTCCAAAGCCTAATGCAGTTCCACCAGTCGTAGTAAATGTATCAAACGCTTCATGTAACTGATTTACATTTACCGCATCCGTTCCGGCTTCACCTTTCAGCACATTGGTAATCTTCTTGCCGCCTGCATCAATGCCACCCGTCGTTACACTGGGGCCATTTGTAATTGTAAGGCCTGTATCAGATACAGATGTGTTCTGTGTTTCACTACCAATAGTCAACCCGCCTGACGAATTAACGCTAAACTTTCCATTGGCTGCGCTGATGGCGCCATTAGAATCTACTGTAAATTTATCGCCGGAAATACTAAACGTGCCGTTGCTTGAAACAGAAAGCTTGCCTTCTATTGTTGTAGTAAAACCATCAGTAGCATTGCCAGTACGTTCAACTCCTTGAATCGCACCTGCATTTGCTTTCACTGCATTATCCAATGCAATCAGGTTCCCCGCTACATCGTGGCCTGCACTGATATAACCATAACTGCCCTCATTCAATGCAGCTACTGTGATGTCTGAAGTGTTTGCTTTCACCTGATTGTCGAGCGAAATTAGGTTTTCGGAAACGCTTCCAGACGCAGAAATATAATTCCCATCAGATGCTATTGTGCCAATACGATCAGACAGCGCGTTTGTTACTGCAAACACCGTATCGCCCGTCACTAACTTCCCATTTCCGGATTCAACTGCGCCAGTACCTATTGCACCCCATGCTTCCGCATAAGCAGTGTCAAGATTCGAGCCGTTCAGCTTCGCATAGTCGCCCAGCGTCGTGCTCATGGCAGAGTACACTGTATCGCCCGTCACTAACTTCCCATTTCCGGATTCAACTGCGCCAGTACCTATTGCACCCCATGCTTCCGCATAAGCAGCGTCAAGATTCGTACCGTCCAGCTTCGCATAGTCGCCCAGCTTCGTGTTCATGGCAGAGTACACCGTGCTGCCCTTCACATAACCCGCACCTGCATCTCCGTCCGTTACTTCGCCATCTGTAATCAGTTCTACTGTTCTATTCTTTTCGCCTACCGTCAGCTCACTGACTGCTGTCGCACCTGCACTCAACGTCCCTGCCGCTGTCGTATTCCCGTTTTCATCTACGCTAAACTTACCGCCTGCTGCATTAAATGCGCCATCTTTGTCAACCGCAAAATTAGAAGTTCCGAATCTACCGTCATCCCAAACGGAAAAAGTGCCTTCTATCGTCGTATTAAAACCATCGTCTTCTTCATTACGGCGGCGATTAATCCCCTGAATGTTATCCAAATCAACGGTTGCCGCTTTCAACTGCGCCACGTTCACAGCGTCGGTATCATATGTGCCTGCTGCCACACCGGTGATTTGACGGGTAACAGTTGCTGTGTCGCTGTCAGTTGCAGACGCGCCTACCGCAATGGCGTTATGCGTTGCACGCCATGCAGGATCAGTTTTTTGATTATTATCATCCTCATTCAAATATGCCTTATACGCATTGTTCGACGCATTATATTTTGCCCGGTTTGCAACTGCTCCGCTGCCCAAAGCGACTGAATCAGACAGGGTTGCCTGTGCGCCATTTCCAAATGCAAACGCGTTAGCGCCTTCTGTTTGTTGATTTTCAGAATCATATGCTCCGCCTACCGTTGCACCTGTGCCAATTGCTACTGAATTTGTTGCCTTTTCGCCCGTCGTGCCGCCCAACGCTGCCAGGGAATTGTATGCATTTGCAACGGAACCGTTACCGAACGCCGTTGAATAAGTGCCGAGTGCCTTCGTGCTGCTGCCCCAGGCAGTTGCACCAGTACCGCTTGCCTCTGTGCTGCTGCCAAACGCCGTTGAATAATCGCCATTTGCTTGTGCGCTAAACCCCCAAGCTGTGGAGTAATCGCCGAGTGCCTTCGTGCTGCTGCCGAATGCGGTAGAATAATCCCCTTGCCTAGTCAGGTTTTTATCAAGAAAAGCAGAATCATACATGTTGAAACCTGCTCCATTATTATCTGATAAAACATCATTTTCATTCCTCAGGGAAACAATCTTGTAATTTCTAACTCCTGCGGCAGTAGTATACTCTACAATTTTCGCTTCTATTTCCCTGCCATCTTCATTTTTATACGTCAGCTTACCTGCCTGTGTGTTACTGCCAAACGCCGTAGAAATATAACCAGAAGCAATCGAACTGCTGCCAAACGCTGTGGAATGCTGACCGTTGGCCATTGTGCCGCTGCCAAACGCCGTGCCAGACGGACCGTTAGCCTCTGTGATGCTGCCAAACGCTGTGGAACTAGATCCTGTCGCTTTTGTGCTGCTGCCAAATGCAGTGGAATTATCACCTGTTGCTTTTGTGTTGCTGCCAAACGCCGTGGAAAAATCACCGAGTGCCTGCGTGCTGCTGCCAAATGCTGTAGAATAATCCCCTTGCTTAGTCAGGTTGCTATTTTTAAGAGCTTCAGTATAGTAGAAACCTGCTCCACCATTATCTGATAAAACATCATTTTCATTCCTCAGGGAAACAATCTTGTATTTTCTATCTCCCGCGGCAGTAGTATACTCTACAATTTTCGCTTCAGTTTCACTGCCATCTTCTTTTTTATACGTCAGCTTACCTGCCTGTGTGTAGCTGCCGAACGCCGTAGAATTATCACCAGCAGCAATCGAACTGCTGCCAAACGCTGTAGCATACTGACCGTTGGCCTGTGTATAATTGCCAAACGCTGTGGAATTATAACCGTTGGCCTCTGTATAATTGCCAAACGCTGTAGCATACTGACCGTTGGCCTGTGTAGTGCTGCCAAACGCTGTGGTATACTGACCGTTGGCCTTTGCAGCGTTCCCAAACGCTGTGGAATTATAACCGTTGGCCTGTGTATAATTGCCAAACGCTGTAGCGTTTTTGCCCATTGCTTTTGTATTGTAACCCCCGGCTGTGGAGTAATCGCCGCCGGCTTTTGTTCCGTTGCCCCATGCAGTAGCGCCTGTACCTTCTGTTGTAAGTTTTTCATAGGCAGCAGCATAGGAAGCATAACCTTGATTATTGTTGTTATCTAAATCAGTTGAACCACTAGCGTCAACTATTTTATATTTTGTATTATTATCAGTATCTTTATACTCAACTACCTTTGCTTCTGTTTTGGTAATCATATTTGTCTGTTCATTTGTAACGACGTAATATGACGAACCAACTTTTGTATTATTCCCCCATTTTACTTTTCCGTCACTGGAAACAGAAAGGTTGTTCTCAATAGTCGTGGTAGCTACATAGCCAGCCTCACCGGGTGTACCCGTTTCGGTTCGCGTAATACCCTGCATGTCAAACGTAGCTGCTTTCAACTGCGCCACGTTCACTGCGTCGGTGTCTTCGGTACCTGCAGCCACGCCGATGATCTGGCGGGTAACTGATTTTGTATCGTCAGTGGTGTCAATATGGCCGATTGCAATGGCGTTTGCGGTCGATCTCCATGCAGAACCAGTTTTCGTTTCGCCTGTCTCATCGCCCAAATAGGCCGTATATTTATTGTCCGTCCCATCATACTTCGCCCGGTCTGCAACAGCACCACTGCCTAAAGCAATTGAATCAGGCAGTGTTGTCTGTGCGCCTAACCCCACCGCCAGCGAGTTCACCGCATCTTCTGCTGTCGTACCGCCCAACGCTGCCAGGGAATTGGATGCATTCGCAACAGAACCGTTACCGAACGCCGTAGAATAATCGCCTGTGGCTTGCGTACCATTGCCCCACGCGGTAGCACCGATTCCTCCGGCTGTCGTTCTAACGCCAAAGGCCGTGGAATGTGCGCCCTTCGCTTCCGAGTACAGACCGAAAGCCGTGGCCCCATACCCGCCGATGATCGTGCCTTTATCCACAATCTCTTTCATTGCCGCATCTTCGGAATCGAAATAAGTGTCCGATAGCTTTTCTTCAGGATTATCAGCGTTAACAATTGTATATTTTAATTCAGTTGCAGGTATCTTTTCACCAGATTCCGGATGGTCCGGATCTGTTATCATTACCGGATTGCCGTTTGCGTTCTTAACCACAACTACTTCAGAAACGACCTTCGCTTCCGTCCCGTTATATTTTAACGATGTCACCGCCGCTGTTTTTGTATAATTACCAAAGGCGGTGGAATAGTCGCCTTCGGCTTTCGTGTCTTTACCCCAGGCGGTGGCATAGACGCCCTGCACCGTTCCATTCGTTGATAACTCCTCATAAGCTTCATCATAGCTTACAAAAATTTGACCAGGTAACCCATTACTACCCGAATTACCGTATTCATCTATAATGTGGTAATGTCCATCTCCTTCTTTTTTTATAAAAACATCGTGACCTGCATATGTCCACTTACCTGCTTTCGTATTGTTGCCCCAGGCGGTGGCACCTTCTGTCAGCGCTACTGTCTCACTACCGAAAGCGGTGGAAGTTCTGCCTCCGGCTGCTGTTTTATAACCCCAGGCGGTAGCGATTTTGCCGCCGGCTATAGTGTTATCACCAAAAGCTGTGGATTTATCATTAATTGCTTCTGTGTTGAATCCCCAGGCCGTGGAATAATCGCCTGTGGCTTGCGCTTTGCGACCCCACGCCGTCGCGCCAATCCCTTCGGCTACCGTTTGAACGCCAAAAGCGGTGGAATGTGCGCCATTTGCCTCCGAGTACAGACCGAAAGCTGTCGCTCCATACCCGCCGGTGATCGTGCCGTTAAGCGCAATCTCTTTCATTGCCGCGTCTTCGGTGTCGAAATAGGACTCATAGAGTTTGTTACCGTCAGCGTCAACAATTTTATATTTTGTTTCAGTTTTGAACTCAGTATCAGATACTTTCCCCGTCGCCGGATCTACTAATGGTATCGGTTTGCCGTCTTCGTCCAAAACCTTTTCTTCCGATTCAACAACCTTCGCTTCCGTCCCATTATATTTTAACGATGTCACCGCCGCCGTTTTTGTATAATTACCAAAGGCAGTGGAGTAATCGCCTGCAGCTTCTGTTCCGTTGCCCCAGGCGGTGGCATAGTTACCCTGCATCGTTATCGTTACGTTCGGGTCTGTTGGCTTAAGCCCTTTTAACGCCGTATAAGCAGAAGTATAACTAGTCTGTCCTCCAATGAACACGTCATCTGTACCTTTATTTTCAGCATATTTAACCCCCCACATTTTGCGCGGTCCTTCAGCATCATTATCATCAGTATATGTTTCAATAATCAGATCGTGGACTATACCGGTATCATCTTTAACCGTCCACTTGCCGGCTTTCGTATTGTGGCCCCAGGCGGTAGCGCCTTCCATCAGCGCTGCTGTATTATCGCCGAAGGCCGTGGTAGTCCTGTCTCCGGCTGTTGTTTCGTAACCCCAGGCGGTAGCATAATCGTGGCCGGCTGTAGTTTTATGACCGAAAGCTGTGGATTGATGACTAAGTGCTTGGGTATAAGCTCCCCATGCCGTGGAGTTGGGGCCGTCGGCTAAAGTTCCTTCACCGAACGCCGTGGCGTTCCTTTCGCTGGCTGTAGTATCAGAACCGAAGGCCGTGGAGCTTACACCTTTGGCTGTAGTACCAACACCAAAGGCCGTGGAGTTATCGCTGCTGGCAATGGTCCCGGAACCAAAAGCCGTGGCGTTCATGTCGCTGGCTGTAGTACCAGAACCGAACGCCGTGGAGTTACCGCCGCTGGCTGTAGTACCAGAACCGAACGCCGTGGAGTAATCGCCGTTGGCAATGGTTTTGAAACCAAAAGCCGTTGCTCCAATTCCTTCGGCTGTCGTTCTAACGCCAAAGGCGGTGGAATGTGCGCCATTTGCCTCCGACAGCAAACCAAAAGCAGTCGCGCCATACCCGCCGGTGATTGTACCGTTAAGCACAAGCTCCTTCATGGCCGCTTCCTCGGTATCGAAATAGGACTCATATAATTTGTTGTCAGGATTGGCAGCGTCAACAATTTTATATTTTGTTTCAGTTTTGAACTCGGTATCAGAAGGTTCCTTCGTCTCTGGATCTATTAATGGTATCGGGTTGCCGTGTTCGTCCAAAACCCTAACCTGTTCAGATACGACCTTCGCTTCCGTCCCATTATATTTTAACGATGTCACCGCCGCCGTTTTTGTATAATTACCAAAGGCAGTGGAGTAATCGCCTGCAGCTTGTGTTCCGTTACCCCAGGCAGTGGAATAGACACCATTCATCGTTCCATGCTCCGCTAACCAACCATAAGCTGCAAGATAATCATTTTTACCATTAGTTATTTGTTCACCGGTGACTGCATCTACAATTTCGTACATTTCACTTCCATTATTTACATCTGTATCTGGTTGAATAACCAACGCATCGTGAACAACACCATTATTATCGGTATAGGTCCACCGGCCGGCTTTCGTATTGTTGCCCCAGGCGGTGGCGCCTTCCATCAGCGCTGATGTCTCTTTGCCGTAGGCAGTAGAGGAATCACCTCCGGCAGTTGTTTTATGTCCCCAGGCGGTAGCTCTTTGGCCGCCGGCTGTTGTATTCTCACCGAAGGCTGTGGCTTGATGACTAAATGCTACTGTATCGGCTCCCCATGCCGTGGAGTTTACGCCGTAGGCAGTGGTACGGGAACCAAAGGCCGTCGCTTGATCGCCCTTGGCTGTTGCCTCATTACCCCAGGCTGTGGACCGAGGTGAACGGGCAACTGTTTTTATCCCCCAAGCTGTTGCGTTTTCACCATTGGCTATTGTATTTTGTCCCCAGTTGACATTCATATATCCATTAGAAGAACCGGAATTAAAGTTTGTTTGAACAGTAAAGCCCTGTTCTATTGTGGTCTTCAGTCCATCACGTGTAATGCCTCCGATTTTTTCAATCAGCGGCTGGGTAACGCTGATTATTTTTTGATTTTCTGTTCCGTCGGTTATAGTAATGCCCTCACCCTCAACATAGGTTACTTCGCCATCCGCCCACGCCGAGGGCAAGCTGTAACCGCCCACCAGGTACGCGCCCAACAGCAGCGTGCTCAGAACCCGGGCCGTCATCATGCGGCAGCCGCCCGCGCTTCCGCCTTTTGTGTGCCGTTTCGCCAGTTCGCTCACTATCACGTAGCAATGTTTCGTTTTGCTCCAGATCACTTTGTAAATTCGGTTCATGTTGCGCCTCCAGAATCTATTTCATTTTTTATTTTATCTTTTGCTCTGCTGTTGCACAACCTTCGATGAAACGCAACAGCTTCAGTCAGTTCCTTCTTATACTAATAAAAATCAGCATCCTGCACCTTAATTTTACCATGTTTTTTTATCATTTCAAGACAAGTAGTCGCGAAATGTAAGTTCATTTCGTGAGCGTCGCAAAATAGGAATCGTTCTCAATAACAGAGTCTGTTTTAGGCAAATGCGGAATAAAAAACAGCACGGCCTGTCTCAGTGACAAACCGTGCCTGTGCAGTGCCATACGCATTCTTCAGCGGTTTACATATCCGCCCAGTACATGAGCAACCGTACCCAGCCGTCCTGCTGGCGGAATTCGGTTTCCGCCACGTACTTGCGGCAGAAGTCTCTCAGGGAAGCCATGCCCAGCCCGTGTCCTTTTTCTTCCGTAATAGGTAGCCCGTCTTCCCCAAAAACCAGCGGCGTATCGCAGCGGTTTTCCACGGACAGGATATACTGCGGCTGGTGGTATTGCAGGGACACGTTCAGCCCGCGCCGGTCTGCCGACTGCCGCATGTTGGCGATGATGGCGTTTTCCAGCACGTTGGACAGCAGGATCGCCAGGTCCTTTTCTTCCATTGTCAGCTGCGGCGGCAGCTTTACGGTATGCGTAACCGGTATCCCCTGCTCCTGGGCACGCTGAACGTATACCCCCAGCGCCGCGTTGATGATGGGGTTCTGGCAGTACGTCGGCAGCGAGGCGGCCAGGATCTCCCCTTCCTGCGCTATAATCAGGTCGGCGGCCTTTTTCGTTTCGCCGCTTTCAATCAGCGACAGCAGCAGCCGGTTATAGTGCCGCAGGTCGTGACGGATGCGCATGATCTCTTCCTGCCGTTCCCAGGTGAGCCGGGTGTAATCTTCCAGCGCGTTGATGCGCTGGTTCATCATCAGGTAGCTGCTTTCTTTTCGGTCCTGTTCTTCCGTACGCCTCACCAGAATCACCATAAAACGGTAAAACAGAAATACCCAGAGGGACAGCATCAGCCGGGACAGATGGTCGTTCCAGTTGTAGACGATCCGGTCGTCGGCCAGCAGCATCATATGGCTGAGCCCCAGGCCCAGGGGCAAGAGCGCCATATAATAACCGGTCCGTTTCTCCGAAAACAGGTACGCAGGAGGCAGCAGGTTACGGAAAAAATGCCGCGCCAACGGCAGGGTCAGTGCAAAAACCATCAGATAAAACACCGTATGCAGCGCCAGATACTGCTGTACGCCGGTGATGGGCAGCGGCAGCTCCGATGTCAACGTGTTGCTGGCCGCGTGGATGAAGAGCGCCCACATCAGCTGCATGCTGATCACAAACAAATGCTGCAGCCATCGCTGCCTGATCAGATAAACTGATACGAAAACATAAAGAAGAAAGCCCGTATACATGACCAGCTTGTAGGTAAAGACGTTCAGGCCTTTTGCCATAAACAGGGCCATGTAAGCCGCCGTTTGCAATGCCGCCACTACGGCGAAACAGCGCCAGAGGTATTTTTCCGTTACGGCTGATAATTCTCCTTTGAACGGCAGGTAACGGAGCCACGCGCCCAAAAGCTGGATCATGGTAACCGCCAGCGCAAGTCCGATGTAAGTTTCCATAATGGGTACCTTCCGTATCGTTTTGTGTCAGCTGTATCACAGCCGGATGCTGTTTCGGTAAAAAAACATAATAATATTGTAAAATTTTATCCCGCAACAGCCATCTTTATAGTATAATTATAATATAGTAGCAATAAGAAATGCAAGAAGGGATGTTGTTATGCGAATCGCCATTGTGGAAGACGACCGGATCGATATGAGCCAGCTGCGCCGCACGCTGGAAGCATTTGGTGCGGAACACGGAATGCAGTTTGAATTTAATACGTTTTCTTCCGGCGAAGCGTTCCTGTCAGCTTTTTCCGCCGGAAAATATGAAATGATATTTTTTGACAACTACATCGGGGAAACGCTGGGCATCACCCTGGCACGGCATGTGAGGGAGACCGATACGGAAGCGGCGCTGGTGTTTGTGACCATGAGTCCGGACTTTGCCGTAGAAAGCTTCGATATCGGCGCGCTGCATTACATTATGAAACCCGTCACCCGGGAGGGGATCGCCAAAGTGTTTGACCGCTGGAAGGCAGACCGCAATACGCCCGGCCCCATGGTCGAACTGGTGATAAACCGCGTGCCGGTACACATCCCCGCCGATTCCATCCAGTACATCCAATCGGCGGATAAATACTGTATCATCCATTGCCAGATGCAGGAACTGAAAGTCCATCTCCCCTTGGACAAACTGGCGGAGCAGCTGCCGACGGACAGGTTCCTGCGCCCCCACCGGAGTTATGCGATCAGCATGGACTATATCAAGCGCATGAACGACCATTGCTTCCTGCTGAAAAATGACGAGACGGTCCCCGTCAGCCGCCTGGCATGGGCCGAAGCAAAAAGCAAATATATGGAGTACCTGTTGAAGAAATAAAAACGATTACAACGAAAACGCGTGGCCTGTCCATGTATGGTTGGACAGGCCACGCTCTTTTTTATTTTTCCTTTTTCAATTCGTCACGTAAGTACTCTTCCGCTTTATTCAGCTGCACGTCCACCGTCGCTTTTTCCGGCAGTTCGATCTCCACGTCCGGCGTGACGCCCACCTTGTGGATGGAACGCCCGGAGGGCGTATAGTACATGGCGGTGGTCAGCTTCAGCCCGGTTTTTGTCGTAACATGGAACACGGACTGCACACAACCCTTGCCGTATGTTTTGACCCCGAACAGTTTGCCGGCTTTGGTATCCTGTACCGCAGCGGATACGATTTCCGAAGCGCTGGCGCTGCCGTGGTCGATAAGGACTGCCAGGGGGTACTTCACCTTTTCCAGTTTGGATTCGTACACCTTGGTGTTGCCTTTTTTATCCGTAATGGAAACCACCGGTCCCTTGGGAACGATATAGTTGGACACTTTCACGCATTCCGTTAACAGGCCGCCGGGGTTATGGCGCAGGTCCAGAAGGGTTGCCTGCATCCCTTCCTGTTCCAGCTTTTCATACGCCTTTTTAAACTCTTCCCCGGTGTTTTCATTGAACATGGCGATGCGGATGTAGCCGATTTTGGAATCCGGCAGCATCCTGCCCGCCACAGACTGCACCTTGATGTCGTCCCGCACGATGTCCGCCGTAAACTGCTGGCCGTTTTTGTGCTCCAGCAGCAGCTTGACGCTGGTTCCCTTTTTCCCGCGGATGGTACTGACCACATCTTCCAGGGTACGGCCTTTGGTATCCACGTCGTTCACCTTCAGGATCTTGTCGCCGGCTTCGATGCCTGCCTTCGCCCCGGGTGAGCCTTCCATGGGAGATACCACCACAAACTCCTTGTTGCGCTGGCCCAGCACCACACCGATGCCACCAAAGGTCCCGTCCGTCATCTCGTTCAGGCGGGAAAAGCCTTTTTCATCCAGATATTCGGAATAGGGATCGTCCAGGCCCTCCACCAGGCCGTGCATGGCGCCCTCGAACAGCTTTTTGTCCGTATACTCGCCCACATAGCTGGAACGGATCTTCCCCAGCGTATACAGGAACTGCAGCGTCCCTCCCGCGTTATGGGTCAGCTTATGCATACCCCAAAACACGCTGATGAGGGTCAGTGTCACGATTCCGATGACCAGGATCGGGAGCAGCCAGACATTTATGCTTATTTTTTTCTTAAACAGGTTTAACACGCAAATCCCCCCGCTTCAAACAGCAGAATAAAACATAAGACCGAAAAAGGAGGAAAGAAGACGAGTTCCTTCCTCCTGATCATATTCTGAAATGTAGACAGTCACAATACGCTTCGCCATCGGTTACGGCAGATAGTTCAGCGGCTCCGTCACTTCGCCGTGCAGGCGTACCTCAAAATGACAGTGGGGTCCGGTAGAATACCCGGTACTGCCTGCCAGCGCGATCACCTGTCCCTGGGATACCCGCTGGCCTTCGCTTACCGACAGGCTGGAGTTATGCCCGTAGATGGTAACCAGGCCGCCGCCGTGGTCAATCATGACCGCATACCCGTAGCCGCCCATCCAGCCGGAATATACCACCACGCCGGCTGCCGCCGCATGGATCGGCGTGCCGTAATCCACCCCGATGTCCATCCCGGAATGATACTTCCGGGTACCGAAGATGGGATGGACACGCCAGCCGTAATAGGAAGTGATCGTACCGGAGCAGGGCCATACAAAGGAACCGTTACCGCCGCCGGAGGGCATCACGGAAGCGGTCTCCAAACCCTGCAACATGGATTTGATGTTATCCGAGATCGCCAGCAGGCGGTCGTATTCCGCTTCGGACTTCCGTTTTTCTTCCTCTGCTTTGTACAGTTTCTGGGCCCGCTGTTCCCGCATGGCTTCCGCATCATTGCGTTTTTGTACCAGGGCGGCCTTATCCTTTTTGATTTCCGCCATCTGGGAATCCAGCAGGTTCTGCCGCCGCTGGATTTCCGCCGCTTCTTTCTCCACGATGGCGATCAGATCCAGATCGCTGCGGATGATCTTCTGCAACAGGTACATACGGGAAGCAAAATCACCAAAATCTTTGGCGCCCAGCAACACTTCCAGATAATTGATCTGGCCGTTCTCATAAATATCACGGAGACGGCGGCGGTAAATCCGCATCCGCCCTTCCATTTCCTCTTTCTTCTTGTTCAGTACGGCTGTATTTTCATCAATATCTTTCTGCAGCGCGTCCGCTTTTTTCTGCAGCTTGTCAATATCCTGCTGCAGGCGGCTCAGTTTGGCAACGATCTCGCCCAGGCTTTCTTTGGCCGCTGCGACTTTCAGTTTTGCCTTGTCTTTGTTTTCTTCCGCCACCTGCACATTATGCTGTGCCTTATCCAGTTCCTTCTGCTGCTTTTCCATTTCGGTGGCTGCCAGGGCAGGCAGCATGTTCAGCAGGAACAGCCATACGGCAAGCAGGACTGTGAAAACGTTACGTGATTTCATAGGACAGCCCCTCCTAAACCCGCAGGAATTTCTTCAGGGAAAGGTAGCTGCCCAGGGCGCCGATCAGCGTACCGCAGGCCAGGATGAAAAGGTCTGCGTACAACAGGGTCGGCCAGGACTGCAAGATGGGGAAAAAAGCAAAGGTCGTGTGCAGCCTGCCGCTGAGGCTGACATAGATCAGATCCACAATGGCGCAGGCTATGATGGCGCCCCCCAGTCCCAGCGTCATGCCTTCCAGCATGAAGGGCCAGCGGATAAACCAGTCGGTGGCGCCCACGTATTTCATGATGACGACCTCACGCCGCCGTGCGAACACGGTAAGGCGTATGGTATTGATGATAATAAACAGGGTTGCCAGACAAAGGAACACGATCAGCACGGCGCCGCCGAGACGCAGAACCCGGGTCAGGGCAAACAGGTGCTCTACCACTTCCTGCCCAAATTTTGCGGTCTCCACCTTAGGCCAGTGTTCCACCTGGGAGACCAGCGCTTTGATCCGTTCCGGTTTGTCTACCTGCACCTCAAAGGAAAAGGGAAAGGGATTGTCTTTGCCCAATGCTTTCAGCAGCGTCGCCTGATCCCCCAGGCGGTTCTTAAACCGGTCCATGGCCATGGCCTTGGTCACTTCCGTGACCTTTACCACGCCTTCCATCTTTTTGAGCTTTTCCCGTATATCGGCCACTTCTTCGCCGGTGGCGGTGTCCTCCAGATAGACCGTCATCTCCACCTGGCTTTCCAGGTATTTCGCCAGATTATCCGTATTCAGGTACATCAGCAGGAACATCCCCAGTACCAGAAGGGAAACCGCAACCGTGGAGATAGAAGCAAAGCTCATTATGCCGTTACGCTTAATGGATTTGCCTGTCTCACGGATAAAATATTCTTTACTGCTCAGACTCATATCCGTATACTCCGTTCAGTTCGTCGCGTACAATTTCGCCCTGTTCGATGGCGATGACCCGTTTGCCCATGCTGTCAACAATTTCCTTATCATGGGTCGCCATAATAATGGTCGTCCCGGTATTGTTGATTTCCTGGAAAATTTCCATGATTTCCATACTGGTTTCCGGGTCCAGGTTTCCGGTAGGTTCGTCTGCAATCACCAGACTGGGGCTGTTGACAATCGCCCGGGCAATGGCAATTCGCTGCTGTTCCCCGCCGGACAGCTCGTTGGGTTTGGAATACGCCCGGCGGCGCAGACCCACCAGATCCAGTACGTTCATGACACGGCGCTTGATCTTCCGGTACGGCGCTTCAATAACCTGCATGGCAAAGGCCACATTATCATACACCGTACGGTCCGGCAGCAGGCGGTAATCCTGAAATATGATTCCCAGCTGACGCCGCAGGTACGGTACTTCTTTCGCAGTCAATTTTAAAATGTCCACATCGTTCAGGAGAATATTGCCGGAGGTGGGAAGCACTTCCCGGAACAGCATCTTGATAAACGTGGACTTACCGGCCCCGCTGGGCCCTACAATAAATACAAACTCTCCCTGTTCGATCCGGATGTTAATATTACGCAGCGCCACATTCCCGCCGGGATATGTTTTGCTGACATCAATCATTTCCAGCACTGGTAAAACTCCCTCCAAATCAGTACGGAGAAACGCATCCTCCGTTTTCTACATAATACTATACAACTTTTTGCGTACACTGTTTGCAAACTTATTGCGAACTATTGCTTATGCAACAGCGCAAAGGCTTTGGAAACTGTGCTTTGCGCCAGCTTCCGCATCGCCACAAGATGTTCCTCCTGCAGCTGGGGTTTGCGACCCCACAGTTTTTCCGCCGCCTCTGCTACTTTTCCGGCATCCAGTGTTTCCACCGTTCCCACAGCCTCTGTCCCAATGGCTTTCAGGAAGCTGTCCACCTTGGGATCGTAGGATATGGCCATCAGCGGCACTTTCATCACGGCCGCAAAGATCAGCGCGTGCAGCCGCATGCCGATCAGCAGCCGGAAGCTGCCGATGACGCTGAGGAATTCCTCGGTAGAATAATCCCCCTGGAGCAGGGCAACCCGGTTCCGGATTTTGGGAAGATAACTCTGCAGCAGCTTACTGTCTGCCAGATCTTTGGAAACCTGCAGCGGCAGAATGGCGATCTGGGCATTATACTCTTCGCTGAGTTTGCCCAGCGCCGCCGCAAGCTGTTTCAGGCAGCGCTGATTATCCGGCCATTCCCGCACGGAAACGCCGATAATCGGTTTGTAGGGATCCAGACCGGCTTCCGTCAGTATGGCTTTCCCCATCACTTTTGATTCCGGATTCAACATCAGCACCGGATCCGCCGTGACCTCCACTTTGGCAGCCGGAACGCCCATACGTGCCAGTTCTTCTGCCGAATCCCGGTCCCGCACCGTGATCACGTCCGCCCGGTTCACTACCAGACGGGTCAGCAGCCGCATGAGCCGGCTGCGGATCGGACCGATGCCCTGGGCGAACAGCATGACCTTCTTCCGTTTCCATTTTGCCGCCGCAATCACGGAAAGGTAATAGGCAAGACTGCGCTTACTGGTCACGTCCTGCAACAGGCTGCCGCCGCCGCTGATGACCAGGTCCGCCTCGCGGATAGCCCGCAGCAGCCGCACCGCCGCAAAACGGTACAGGGATTTGACCTGATGTTTAGCAATTGTATTTCCCGGATTTCCGGAAATCACGGTAATATCCGCTGTCGGCTCGACCGCGCGCAAAGCGGCCAGAATCGCCGTCAGCAGCGCCTCGTCGCCGGCGTTATTGAATCCGTAATAACCGGAAATAACGATTTTACTCATTAAGTGTGAATCTCCTCAGCCATGGCTTAACATATGGCATTAAAACTGAAACTGCGATTACCGCAATAATTCCCAGAACAGAACCCAGCAGATAGCCGTCTGCCGCACGGATGTAGCTCATCATGGCCGGCGTGCGCATATGGCAGAAGGTCTGCACCAGGGAACCCTGCCCGATGACAGCCCCCAGCACCAGCGCCAGTTTGCACCAGTTAGGCGCCATGCGGTATGCGGCCAGTACGGCCAGGAAGAAGGCCGGATGACCAATCATGAATTCCTTTTCCCGGGGACGGGCATACATGACCTCTTCCAGGAAGAGACGCAGTTTGATCTCGATGGCGGGCACCGGCACGCCGCCGGTATGGCCGCTGCGGCCTACAAAGATGTAAGCCACGAACAGCAGCACGCCTAATATGACAAAATGTCCCAGTGTGAGACGGGTCTTACAAATCTGTACCAGCTGGGAAAACAGGTCCGCCACGTTTTCCCCCGGATTCCGGAAAATGCTGTACTGCCGCAAAAACAGCAGCAGGGTCAGCAGCACCGGCATAATAAAGGTAAGCTTTACGCCGCGGTAAATATCCGCTTCCAGCAGGAAACGCAGATCGCCCATGATGGAACCGTTCAGGGTGGCGCCGATCAGGGAAAGGGCAATGGCCAGAGCCAGCTGCCATAAAGCGGTAACGATGACGCCGGCGGTTGATTTCGTATCTGTTTTTATCGTATCCCACAGGGTCAGAATCACGCTCATGGAAAGGACCGGATACAGTACCGCCGATAAAAAGGCCAGCCCCTGCCGGACCGACAGGCCGCGCCCCATGAACAGGCTGTACGCGGTAAGCAGCATGCCGAAGATCACCAGCAGGTACTGCTTCGTGCCTTTACAGGATGGCAGAATCATGCCCATATATAACGCCAGCGCCGCCCAGGCGCCCAATGCCACTACCAGCAAAGCTTTCCGGTCCGGGTCATACGAACCGGCAAACCCCGGATTGCCGTTGGCGGAAGCAGGCGCAGCGTCGCCCGGTTTCTGGAACACACCGGCCACGCCGATCTTGTAGCCGCGGCCTTTCACCTGCTGGGTGATCTTCCGCATATAATCCAGGTTCAGGTCAATAATATCCACGCCGTTTTGCGGTTTCAGAAACAGGCGCACATAATTCACGCGGATGTTCCGTTCCTCATCCGCCAGCGCCCAGCGCCGCAACGCGTCCGGCATCATCAGCTTGCTGTTTTCCTGGGCGTCGATGTTCAGCACCCGCACCGCATTGTTGTCCACACTGCGGAGCAGGGCGTCCAGCCCCGCAAATTTGGCAAACTGCAGCTGGGTCACATGCTCCAGCAGGCCCAGGCGGATATTCCGCTCCCGCAGTTTCTTCCCCATATACTCTATATCGGCAGGGAAACCGATTACGTCCGTGCCGCAGGGAATATAGGTGGTCACCTGCACGCCGGCCTTATCGATCCGGGCAAAGAGGCTGTCCACCCCTTTTTGTGTATAGGGCAGATAGTTTTGCGGACGTACCGCAACATAAAAGCCTTTTTCCTGCACTTCCCGCAGTTCTTTCACGGACAGGCCCAGCGGCGCCTGCATCATAGGCGTCTTAGCCCGGTAATCCGGTTCCAGCAGCAGCCGGGAGTCGCCCTTTACTTCCAGAATTTCCGGAGTCTGACTGAAGGGTTTTACCCGTTCTGCACCGTAACGCAGGAACAGGTCTTCTTTCACTTCGTTCCAGGCTACTTCGTCTTGCCCCCGGGTCACATATACCGCATCCGGATCCAAAGCCGGCGAAGCAAGGATCGCGTCAAAATCGCCCCGGTGCACACCGGCAGCCGCCTTTTGCAGCACATCCCCCGGCATGGCGGAGATTCGCTTTTCCCTGTCCAGCCGTTCCAGCGTGGTGTCGTAGACGATCAGCGTGGTCACGCCGGCGTCTTTAAACTGCTGCAGCAGTTTTTCGCTGCTGTAGCCTTCCCGCTGGGCCATCATCAGGATCCCCTGATAATCCAGGGTCTGTTCCACCGTATCATTGCGTTTTTCAATGCCGACGCGGATCTGCATCAGATACAGCGCCGCACAGAATGCAACGGCAATGCACAGGACCAATATGGGGTTGTAACGTTCTTTCCAATTCGGTACGCTCATTCTTTTTCCCTGTACGACGGAAAGCGGCGTATATCTCACGGCATACGTCGCTGTCGCTGATTATATTTGTTTTGCCGCCAGTCTCCTGGCTTCATATTCCTGCCGCAGATAGGCTTCCACAAAAGGCCGCAGGTCTCCGTCCATCACCCCGTCCACATTGGAGGTTTCGTATGTGGTGCGGTGGTCCTTGACCATCGTATACGGCTGGAACACATAGGAACGGATCTGGCTGCCCCATTCAATGGCCTGGTAATCCCCGGCCAGGTCGCTGATCTTGGCGTCCCGTTTTGCCTTTTCAAAGGCATACAGTTTACCGCGTAACATCTGCAGCGCTTTCTCGCGGTTCTGGATCTGGCTGCGTTCGTTCTGGCACTGCACCACGATACCGGTAGGCAGGTGGGTCATGCGTACGGCGGAAGAAGTCTTGTTGACGTGCTGTCCGCCGGCGCCGCTGGCCCGGTACACGTCCACACGCACCTCATCCATGTTGATTTCCACATTGACCGTGTCGTCCAGCTCCGGCATCACATCCACGGCGGAAAAAGACGTATGACGGCGCGCATTGGCATCAAAGGGCGAAATGCGCACCAGACGGTGCACTCCCTTTTCGCTGCGGAAAAAGCCATAGGCATTGTGTCCGTTGATCTGCAGGGTCGCACTCTTGACGCCCGCTTCATCCCCGGCCAGATAATCCAGCATTTCCACCTGGTACCCGTTCCGTTCCGCAAAACGGGTAAACATGCGCAGCAGCATGGAGGTCCAGTCCTGGGCTTCCGTTCCGCCGGCGCCTGCATGCAGGGTCAGAATGGCGTTGTTGGCGTCATACTCTTCCGACAACAGCATCCCCAGTTCCAGATGGTGCAGATTTTCTTTGATTTTAGTCAGGTTTTCATCCAGTTCCGGAATCAGGGACTCATCCTGTTCTTCCGCTGCCATCTCCTGCAGCACTTCCAGGTCGTCCAACCCCGTTTCCAGCTCTTTGTATTCATCAACTTCCGATTTTAACCCATCCACCTCTTTGGTGATCCTGGATGCTTTTTCCGGATCATCCCAGAAGGACGGTTCCCCCATGAGGTGTTCCAGCTCCCCTATTTTTTCTTCTTTGCTGGGGATGTCAAAGAGATCCCCTCATTTCGTCCAGTTTTTTCTTGAGAGCAGCGATCTCGGGTCTGTATTCTTCAAGCAGCAACTTTCTCACATCCTTTACCGGTTATTTTACAGCTTTGCTCCTGAAAGCGGCAAAGCTTGGTCTACAGTTGCCCAAACTCATATGGGGCAACTGGCAATACTTCATTTTATTTCCCTTTTCCGCAGCAGTTTTTATATTTTTTGCCGCTGCCGCAGGGACAGGGGGCGTTCCGTCCGATTTCCGGCCCTTTATTCACCACCGGCTCTTTTACGGCTTCGCCGTCCGCGGTATCTACCGTCGGGTTGTTCATGGTAGCGTTTTCCAACGGATCGTCCATGGTCATCATCGGCTGGGATACTACGTTGACCCGGTACATGTATTTCACCACGTCATCTTCGATGGCTTCTATCATCGCCTCGAACATATCAAACGCTTCAAACTTATATTCCACCAGCGGATCCTTCTGGCCGTATGCCCGCAGGCCCACGCCTTCACGAAGCATATCCATGGCGTCCAGATGTTCCATCCAGTGGTTGTCCACAACCTTCAGCATAACCAGGTTTTCCAGTTCCCGCATGATCTCGGGGCTGATTTCCTCTTCCCGGCTGGCGTAAATGTCATCCGCCAGTTTATGCAGGTATTCGCCGATCTCATCCCGGCCCAGGTCTGCCAGTTTTTCTTCCTTCAGTTCCCCAAAGGGCGCAAAGTACTCTTCACAGTAGCGCACCAGATTCTTCAGATCCCAGTCTTCCGAATAGGATTCCGGAGGACAGTACATGCTCATGGCCCGGTCCACGATCTTGTGGGTGAATTCCATTACAGTAGAACGCAGGTCTTCCTGATCCAGCACCTTGCGGCGTTCCTTGTAGATAACTTCGCGCTGCTGGTTCATGACGTCGTCGTACTCCAGTACCATCTTACGGATGTTGAAGTTGCGTTCTTCCACTTTCTTCTGGGCATTTTCAATGGAACTGGTAACGATCTTGTTTTCAATAGGCTCGTCTTCTTCCATGCCCAGCTTGTCCATCATGCCCTTGATCTTGTCGGAACCGAACAGACGCATCAGGTCGTCTTCCAGGGACAGATAGAACCGGGAAGAACCGGGATCGCCCTGGCGGGCGCAACGGCCCCGGAGCTGGTTGTCGATACGGCGGCTTTCGTGCCGTTCCGTGCCCAGGATGTGCAGGCCGCCCTTTTCGGCCACGCCTTCGCCCAGCACGATATCGGTACCGCGGCCGGCCATGTTGGTGGCGATGGTAACCTGTCCGGGCTGACCGGCATCCGCTACGATCATGGCTTCTTTTTCATGATACTTGGCGTTTAATACGTTATGGGGAATGCCCTGCTTCTTCAGCAGCGCGCTCAGATCCTCGGACTGGGTGATGGAAGTGGTACCCACCAGTACCGGCTGTCCGGACTTGTGCAGTTCCACGATCTCTTTCACGACCGCCCTGTACTTGGCCGCCTTGGTCTTGTAGATCACGTCCGGGTAATCGGTACGGATCATAGGCTTGTTGGTAGGAATCACGATAACATCCAGGCCGTAGATCTTCTGGAATTCCTGTTCTTCCGTCTTGGCCGTACCGGTCATGCCGGCCAGCTTTTTGTACATACGGAAATAATTCTGGAATGTGATGGTAGCCAGCGTCTGGCTTTCGCGCTGCACCACCACGCCTTCCTTGGCTTCAATGGCCTGGTGCAGGCCTTCGGAATACCGGCGCCCGTACATGAGTCGTCCGGTAAATTCGTCGACGATGATGACCTCTCCGTCTTTCACCACATAATCCCGGTCGCGGATCATCAGGGTCTTGGCCTTGATGGCGCACATGATATGGTGGGAGAAGTCCACGCCGTGCTCCGTGTCGTACAGGTTGCTGACGCCCAGCGCCTTTTCCGCTTTGGCGATACCTGCCTCGGTAGGCGCAACCTGTTTCTGCTTTTCGTCAACGGTATAATCTTCGCCCTCTTTCATGTTGGCGACGATACGGGCAATGACTTTATAGAGGTCCGCGGACTTTTCGCCGGGGCCGGAAATGATCAGCGGGGTACGGGCTTCGTCGATCAGGATGGAATCCACTTCGTCCACGATGCAGTAATTCAGTTCCCGCTGCACCATCTGGTCCTTGTCCACCACCATGTTGTCGCGGAGGTAGTCAAAGCCAAACTCGTTGTTGGTGCCGTAGGTGATATCCGCCTGGTACGCAGCCTTCCGTTCCGGGAAATCGATCTCGTGTACGATCAGGCCGACGGACAGGCCCAGGAAATTATAGATGCGGCCCATATCGATACTGTCGCGGCGGGCCAGATAATCGTTGACGGTGACCACGTGAACGCCCTTGCCGGTCAGCGCATTCAGGTACACCGGCAGGGTCGCCACCAGGGTCTTGCCTTCACCGGTACGCATTTCCGAAATCTTGCCCCGGTGCAATACCACGCCGCCGATCAGCTGCACATCAAAATGCCGCATGCCGGTCACGCGCTTGGACGCTTCCCGCACCACCGCAAACGCTTCCGGCAGAATGTCGTCGAGGGTCTCGCCTTTTTTCAGACGCAGTTTGAATTCCGACGTCTTCGCCTGCAGGTTGGCGTCGCTCATCCGCTCCATGTCCGGCTCCAGCGCATTGATCTTGTCCACAATCGGCCGGATATTTTTTAATTCCTTTTCATTGGGATCTCCGAATATCTTCTTTATTAAACCTTCCAGCAAATTCATCACTCCTTAACTTATACTGAACAATTCTGTTTACTCTTTTATCTTCGCAATCCGCTTCCTGCATTTTGCATAAAGCAAACAAATATCCATTATTGTCTATCATAAAATTTTAACAGAAAGCACAGCAAAAGTCAAAAAAACACGACAGTTTCTGCGCAATACTTTGTGAAGTTTGCGTGAATAATAGAAAAGACGCAGGACAGGTACTGTCCTGCGCCCTATCAGTTTGAAATTTATTCCAGTTTCGGCTCCAGCAAGCCGTAATTTCCGTCTTTACGCCGATACACCACGCTGACCCCGCCGAAATCCGGATCGAAGAACACGAAAAAGTCGTGATTCAGCAGATTCATCTGCAGGATCGCTTCTTCCGGCGTCATGGGATTCATGGTGAAGCTCTTGCTGCGGATGATCCGGAATTCTTCTTCTGTCTCTGCCGGACCCGGAACGGGTTCTGCCGCCGGCGCCGCCTCAGCCGGGATATCCCGGAAATTGTTGTATTTCCGTTTCATCAGCTTGGTCTTATATTTGTGTACCTGCCGCTCGATCTTTTCAATGACAAGATCGATGGAAGAATACATATCTTTCGTCGATTCCTGGGCCCGCAACAGGATGCCCTTGGCCGGAACGGTAATTTCCGCAATATGATTGCCGTTTTCTACCTTAAGAACCGCGGTGATATCTCCCACCGCCTTAAACTGCCTGGTTACCTTGTCGATCTTTTTCTCCACATACGCTTTCACTGCCGGTGATACAACGGTGTTTCTTCCTTTAACAATAATGGCCATACTGAGTCCTCCTTGAACGTCCAAGGTGTTACTTGGTTATTACAGGCTCCGGATCCGAAAGCCGCGGCCGTTTTGTTACCGATCTGTACAGCCTCCTCTTTGCGATTCCTGTCCGCTGGGTTTCGTCCCCGTTGTCCGTTGTATATTCATTCGACACGCAGCGTTTTATTCCTGTATGCAACGTAAGATTTCTAACTTTTGTCACTTTTTCATACAAAACTGCAAATTTCGTTACAACTCCGCGGGACGATTTAAAGGAAACCGCAGCGGCGGGGAAGGCAATGTAAAACATAGGAAACGATTGCGTAATTTTATGAGACGAAATGAGCCGTCCGTGGCTTCAACTGTTTAGGTGCGAAGCACCGAGTTTTGAAGTCACAGGCGAATACGTCCATAAAATAGCAATCGTTGACGTTTTTGCATTGCTTTCCCCGCCGCTTCGGTTTCTTTTGAAATCTGCTGCAGGTTCGAAAGCGATTACATATTCGGTTTTGAACCGGTATTATAAAATCTTGGACAGGAAGCTCTGTGTCCTGGGATTCTGGGGATGGTCGAACACCTGCTCCGGCGTTCCCTCTTCCACAATGTAGCCTCCATCCACGAACAGCACCCGGTCGCCCACTTCTTTGGCAAACCCCATTTCGTGGGTCACCACCACCATGGTCATGCCTTCCTTGGCCAGCTGCTTCATAACTTCCAGCACTTCGTTGATCATTTCCGGATCCAGTGCCGAAGTCGGCTCGTCAAACAGCATGGCTTTAGGTTTCATGCACAGAGCCCGGGCGATGGCCACACGCTGCTGCTGCCCGCCGGAAAGCTGGTCCGGATAATTATTCGCCTTTTCCGCCAGCCCGACTTTCTTCAGATACATCATGGCCAGCTCTTCCGCTTCCTTCCGACCCGTCTTTCTCACCTTCATGGGAGCCAGCACCAGGTTTTCCATCACCGTCATATGTGGGAACAGGTTGAAACGCTGGAACACCATGCCCACTTCCTTGCGGACCTCATTGATGTTTGCTTCCCCGTTCAGAGGGATGTTGTCGAACACAATCTCCCCGCCCGAAGGCTCTTCCAGGTAATTGATGCAGCGAAGCAGGGTGGACTTGCCGCTGCCGGAGGGTCCGATGATGACCACCACTTCTTTTTCTTTGATATACAGGTCAATACCCTTCAATACATGCAGGTCGCCGAAACTCTTTTTCAGGCCCGTAATTTTAATAATATCCTGTCGTTCTGTCATTTTGTATCAAACTTCCTTTCCAGGAGGCCGGTAAGCCGGGCTACCGTAAATGT
>JAEEGH010005390.1_pt1 | contig 32149 bp, 35 predicted proteins | sample 9134181 | NCBI WGS metagenome assembly JAEEGH01 (sample SAMN16246544, study PRJNA631951) | gut metagenome | biome: gut microbiome; feature: rumen; material: DP-attached | host: Bos | place: Iran: Karaj | collected 2018-10
AGCCGCTGATCGAACTTTTGCAGAGAATAGCCGTTACTGATGAAGACAAGGGTATAGTTGAGGAAGCGTTTCATTTGTTGGAGGCTTATACGGAAGGGCCTTATGAAATATTGGAAAAGAACATAGATAAGGTGCCGGAAGAATACAAACCGACAGCATTATACTTACTAAATCCGAACAATTGGTAAATTATATCAGAAGATAAAAAGGATATAGAAATGGTATGAATAACAAAAAGGCACTGACGCTCTATTTGGTTGGAGCATTAGGACAAATTATCGTTGTATGTATAATTGCCTTTGTACTAAGACGATATGGACTAGAGGTGGGTTATGCCACACCGTTAGGATGGATCATCATTGCAATTGGTGGTATTTCTTCAGCATTATGGGGAGCCATTATTTCAATCAAATATCGAAATACAGGTTTTAAAACCGTAATCTGTGATTTCTTCAGGATAAAACAAAGCCCTCTAAATTATGGTTGGATGATTTTGTTCTTATGTTTGGATTTCCTTCCGGTTGTATTCGGAGGGAGGATATCAATAAGAGTGTGGTATCTGCCGATCATAATGTTTTTCAAGCATATAGTACTAGGTGGTATAGAAGAAATTGGCTGGAGATACCTGTTTCAACCGCTTTTGCAGGAAAGACTGCATTACATTTTAGCTACGATCATCACATTTTTCTCGTGGGGATTATGGCATTTTTTGTTTTTTTATTTGGATGAAACACATGCTGATGTGATCCCATTTTTAATTGGTTTACTTGTAAATAGCTTTATTCTTTCAGCGTTATATGTGAAAACAAATAACCTTTGGATATGTGTAATGACGCATTCCCTGATTAATGTTTTTTCACAACTTGTAACTGAAGGTAATCAATATGTAGGCTATTTCAGTAAAGTTGTTATTATAGTAATCGCTATTATGCTTGCTACTAAAACAATTAGGAAGCAAGTAAACAATTGTGCTAATGCAAACACATAATATTGGAAGATGATTGGGTACGCGATATGATAGATTTCACTACCTGATGTGAAGGCGATGAATGCCGCAGTAATAAGGAAATAAAACATGAGTACAGAGAAAGCAAAAGAAATAATCGGGAAAAACTATAATTGTTCAGAGGGAAGTTTTGTTTCATATCTGAATGATAAAAATGTGTTTTCGTCGGAACTTTTTTGGGATTTTTATGACAGCATAGCGATACTTGTTGCAGAAGCAGAATATAGCGAAAAGTTTTCAATACAAATAAGTACCGTCCCCCAATGACTCCAAACAGAACCGTCCCCAATGACTCCCCACTGACTCCAAATGACTCTTTAGTGATATACCACCGGCAGAGAAGCTTTAACATCTGTATCGGTAAGTTCTAGGCATGAGCTTACGGGAAGAAATGCTGCATCCGGTGCATTTATGTCGCGCATGAATACTGCTGTTCCGTCGCCTGCAAGGAAGGATTTGACAAAATCCTGAATAGTATCAAGTTTGTAAGGAAAGCTTATTCCGCCCATGTGTTTCTGGCCAAGATGATGGATATCAGAGCCCCCGCTCATGAGAAAATGGTTCTTAACTCCGTACTGGTAACAGCGGGCGTTCTGGTCATCTGGATTTTCGGCATTAAATCCCTCACATCCATCCACATCGTTGGGAGCAAGGTGGATGGTGCTAAGGTAACCTCTTTCTCTAAAGGGGTGAGCCTGGAGCATAATGCCTCCCACAGCATTTACTGCTTCATGTAGCTCTTTCCTCGACATGTCCATAATCTCCGGATGGTCAAGGAGCCACTTTTTATCAATTCCATAGAGGAGATATTCGTCTCCTTCAAAGTTAACTTCTAATCCAAAGAGCACTGTAAAGTCTGTGCCTTCGGCTTCTTTTAATGCATGTTCATATCCCGAGCAGTAGAGTTCAACTTTTTTTTCCCAGGGAAGGTGCCTTGGCACAGCACTGTTTCCATTAAAAAAGTGGTCGGTAACAATGATACCGCTGTAGCCGATAGCCTTCATGTGCTCTATGTAGTCTTTTCCCGGAGTGTCCGAGCAGGCACTTCCTTCAATCGTGTGAAGATGAGTTTCGTAGATGTATTCCATGGTTTTACCTTATTTCTAATTATTATTCTTCCAAATGTTTTTTAATAACTTCATAATTTCGCAGGTCATCAGTGATGAATGTCAGCGCGCGGGCAAAGTTCGAATACTTCTGCTGCAAAAGAGCTGAAGTATCATTGCCGGAATTATCTTTGTAATGCCTTGCGTAATAATAGCATAAGGTAGATAAGCTTCCCATAAAGTATGAACATACACTGTAATTACTTTCGTCCTCAATGGCATTTGACATCATGCCAACCATTTTCTCAGTGTACTTGTAGCGGACGAGAATTGATTTAACAATCGGATAGAAGCTGAATGTATAGATAATGTCCGGACTGTTTTCTCTTACATAATTATCTATCTGCGAAAAATAATAGAAGGCCTCATCGCAGTGCGACTTGTTCGTAAGCTCATAAGTTATTCCGAGTAGTATGGATATTTCGTCTCCGGATAGGCGGTAATTGTTTATGCCTGAAATATTAAAATTCGGAAGCGAGATATCCAGGGCACTGTGTAAGTCTTTTAGGCGATCTTCAATGGTATCTTTAGTATTGGCCGAATACACATAATAGGACTGCATCATGAGTGGATGAGTTTCACCCAGTTCTTTTAATGCTTCCAGATGCTGTAAATACTTTTCGCTGTTATAAGAATTAGTGGAGCTTAAATACGGCAACATGCTAAAGTACAGTTCTTCTGTTGATGTTCCGAAAAAGCTGAACATATTCTCGGAATATCCCAAACGATTTAAGAGTGCGCAGATAAGAAGAATATCACCATCCTGCGTTCCGTTTTCTATTTTGGAAAGCTTTGACTTGCTACATAACCCCTGACATATAGTCTGCTGGGACATGTTCTGCTCTTTTCTGAGTTCCGAAATAAGCTTTCCTATAGGAAGTACATCTTTTCCATAAATATCAAAAGAGCCGTCTCCGAAATCGGAAATATCATGCATCTCAGATAGCGCATATTCTTTTTGATGTCCCGGTGTAAGATCAAAGGTCAAAGGAATATTACGATTCTTAACAATATTCAACATCCTTGAAAGTGTCGGGAACTCAAGAGCTGCAGCACTATATATTGAAGCATTGATATATTGTAGGGCAAGCTCTTTATCACTATCTTTTTTAAAATACATTGAGAGACCATAAATAAGTGATAGTTCAACCAAGTATGAATGAATATTGTTATACAGAGCAATACTGCGACCTTTGTCAGCTGTTTCAAAGGCCTTTTCAAAGTCATTCTCATTCAAAAGATATGCACTGTAGATTAAAAGATAAAGTATCTGAACCTGAAGCATTCTTTTACCGGAAATGTGCATGTGGTCTAAGTAAACGCCAATCTGTGAACAGAGGACAATGCATTCATCATCTTTCCCCTGAAGGCTGTAAATGTATGAGATAAGTAGCAGGCATTCTAGATCTGTCTGAGAAAGGAACTTCTTTCTGATATTGGAAAGATCAATTTCTGAATGCGTTATTCTTATGGCAAATTTGAGCCGGTCAAGGAGTTCATCATATCTGTCACTTCCAGTCCTTAACTGGTGTAAGGCTTCCAGTAATAAGTATTCCTGATAATAGTATCTGTTATTGTTGAAATTTCTGCTCTCAATGTCACAAAGCGCAGAATAAGCCAATTCGTTTTTACAATGATCAATGTAGAATCGTGCATGATTTATGCTTAGAAAGGTTCTGAAATCCCCTATGTTTTCAAAAAAAGGATAAGCTTCCTTGTTGACGCCTGCTTTACTCATAAGTAGAGAGAAGGTTAATGGACTAACCCCGCATTTGCCATTTTCAATATTGCAAAGAGCTACTACCGAGCAGATACCTTCTGACATCTGTTCCTGAGTCAAACCGGCATTAATACGTGCATTTCTTATAGCTTTCCCAGCGTCATAAACCTCCATAGCCTGACCTCCCACTAGCTGTCTACGAACATTATAGATTATAGGTTTTGTTACATCAATATTAAATGCTGTAAGGAGCATCATTAAATCAAATGGAAACTCAGAGTTTTCCATTTTTGGGTATCAAATACAATGTGTAATGCGAATAGAATAAAAACAAGTATTGTAAATAACTAATTAAATAACCGACGACTGGTATGTGAAGATGGGCTTCGCATACCAGTCATAAATGGAGAAGAGATATGAATGAAGTAACATACAGAGATATTCTTAAGTTAAAAGAATATAGAAAACTCATAGTATCAAATATAGTAAATCGCTTTGGTGATTCTGTAGATGCAATTGCATTTACCTGGCTGGTATATGCAGTGACAGGAAGTGCTTCCTGGAGTGCTATTATTTTTGCTTTGAATCAGCTTCCAACTGTTCTTTTGCAGCCTTTTGCAGGGGCACTGGTAGAGCGAATGAATAAAAAGAGAATAATGGTTGCTGCTGACATGATAAGGGGTGTCGTGATCGTAACAGTAGCTTATCTATATATGACGACCGGAAATATCAGCCCATGGCTACTTGCAGGTATGACACTGATAATTTCATCTGTGGAGGCATTCAGTATGCCGGCGGGATCCGCGTTTGTAACAATGATCCTGGAAAAGAAATATTACAGTCACGGACTTTCGTTAAGTGCAACTATTTCCAAAACAATGCAGCTCATAGGTATGGCCTGTGCCGGAGTTATTATCGGCGTTGGCGGAATTGAGGCAGCAATGTTTGTGGATGCAGCTACATTCTTTATCTCAAGCTTTATCATCATGAGCATCAACGTAAATGAAACAAAAGAGAATACCGCAAAGAGTGGCAACGTTGGAGTAGCAGCGTATTTAGAGGATCTCAAAGAAGGGTTCAAGTATGTTGTGATAAGAAGAGTAATAATGAACTTCTGCATTCTGGCGATGTTGATAAATGCTTTTCTTGTTCCAATGAATGCGTTGCAGTCACCTATGGCAGTAGAGATCTTCCAGCAGGGGAGCGGACTTCTCAGTGTACTCGGAATAGCCTTTATTGTCGGAATGGCAGTAGGATCGATAGTAACTCCTAAGCTTATGGCTAAATACAAGGTAAGGTCACTTGTGGTGTTTTTTGGAATCATTTCGGGAACAATGTATGGCGGACTTACTCTTGGAACTTATACTCGCGGAAACACTGTAGCAGCTTACGCTTTATGTATGGTATGCACAGGAATTATGGGAATTTCTGTAAGTATCATTTCACAGATATTTACAATCCAGTTTATGAGCTGTGTTGAAAGTCAGTATATTGCCAGAGCCTCATCCATTCTTAGTGCATCTTCAAGTGCAGCGACACCAATAGCATCAGCGCTTGTAAGTGTTTTGGCAGGATTTATGCCGGTGGCACTTTTGTTTAAAGTATCAGCCGTGCTGTGCATAGTTGTCTTTGCTCTCATGGGAGTTGCCCGCGTAAGACTCAGCAACGAAGAAGAGGAAGAAAGCAAAGACAGCACAGAAAAATTACCTGCAGACACCGTAGCATAATAGCAGCATAATTATATTAGTTATTTGTTTCTGAATTCATATAGAGTGGGTAGCCAGTAGTCTGTCCCATGGCGGTTACTGTAGATCCTACACAATTTTTATTATCAAGCCAAGTGATAGATACGTTACCGTAGTAGGTATCGTAACCATCTATTTCCAATTTGATGTAGTTGTCTCCGTACATTTTCCATGTACCAGTGGCATCTCCTGTAATTGTTCCATCTTCGGAAAGCGTTACGTAGACTGCTTCAGTAGTCACATAAGGGTCGCCTGCAAGAACTAACTGGAACTGATCATCTTGGGCAAAAGAGAGAAATTCATCCTGACTGACTGCTCTTGCTACTTCTCCACTGTATCGGTTGGCTCCGATAACTATCTGTCCAAGAGAATTTATGTAATATGGATGGGCCTGCATCATGAATTTATCACTGCCACCGGCAAGTTCATATCCGTTATCACATAGATCTGTTTTGTTGGCCTGAAGAGCAAGAGTTCTGACCATTAGCATGGCAATGTCTGTACCATCGCTGGTTGTGTACAGATCACCATGCCCCGGAGCGTGTATATCAAAATCATAATCAGCCCATTTAAAAGATGACATGGCTGTAAATTCAGTACTGCCATCGATTCGGTCTGCAGTAGTTATATATGATTCCCTGTCCAGATCAGATCTGTATCCTGATAAAGGTGGGAAAAGGCCGGTTACAAGCTCTTTTCCAATCCATCCTGATGCAAGAGGATCACCTGATAGATTAGTAAATGATGTGATATCTTCAGAGCCGGAAGTAAAGAGTATATAATTTCTTCTAAGAACTCCAAGACATTCCATCAAATAATAATAATTGTCATAAGTCTGTGTGACATTGCCATCTTCATCTGTTATTTCTACATTGGTCTGACGAGTTATGATACTTCCTTCAGCACAGTAGCTCAGGTGGAGACCATAGTAGTCGTTGCTTTCTCCAATGGCAAGGTTCCTGGCTGCTTCCATATTGGTATTGATTGTTTCGGCATCGAGCCACTCTGTCTGGCCATCTGCGCGAAGGCCCGTTGTTGGATCAAGTTCAAGCATATATACCCCTGCACCAAAGGAACCGTAGGTCATATACATTTTGCCGTCTGCGCTATATACGATCTGAGGATCCAGAGCAACTACGTTGTAGTAGAGCGCATCTTGAGCGTAATCACTGATAGACTGAAGTATTACACCTTTGTATTCAAAAGAACCTGCTTCAAGTGTAGGTGAGTAGGCTTGGACAATACAAACTCGATCGTGTTTTTCATCATCTACTGCGCTGTTCACGATACAAGTATATAGCCAATAACCGCCATCTGGTGCCTGAACAAGATCTGCGGCCCAGTATTGACATCCAGAAGCCGTTTTGAGCATCCAGTCATCTACAGCAGTCCAGCCAGCAGCTTCCATACCATCTGCGGCAGGAGTTGTTTTACCTATATTTTCCCAGTGAATAAGGTCTGTGGAACGCCTAAGCAGATTGCCGCCTTCCCAGCCTGTCTGTACCATGTAATAGTATTTTGTTCCATCAATTATTGCTTCTGTGATAGATGGATCATGTACATTGCAGTTTTCATCATATTCTCCAGGTGCTCCGTTACTTCCCCAGATAAATTCAAGATCTCCTGCAGCAACACTATCTGCATTAATATCATAAGTTGGATCATCCGGATAAGCAGCTTTGACAGCAACGTTTAGGTCAAAGACTTCTTTTTTGCCATGAAAAAGATGTAATGTAATGGTGCCATCTGATGAATTGGACTGATCAGCTGTAAGTACCATGTTCTCAGCATCCCAACTTGCTAGAGAATTTGGATCAATTTCATTACCTTCGCTGTCAATTGCAGTAACTGTGACATCGGTGATATCTTCATCTGCAAGCTCTAATTTGTAGGTTGTTGCAGCTTCTGTGAGATATCCCAGCTGCAGATTGTCGTAGCATATGGTAGGAGCCAGATCGCTGGATACGTATTTGTCGCTACCATCTTCGTTACAATTGGCTGAGTACAGAACATCAATGTCTGTAAGATTCTGAATCTGCAGATCAGTTGGATCAACAGATGTCTTAGATGTGCTTGCACTATCCCCACACGCTGTAAGCGAAGCTATCAAAGCAGCGCACAGCACCAATCCTGTGAAACACTTGTTTTTTCTATGCATTTTTACCTTCCCTTCCCCAATAGGCTTTTATTCACTATATTTCATAATACGATATTGGTAAATGGAATACTATGTAATTTATTAATGTGTTTTTGTATAGGTGAAATAATATGTTCATCAAGAAGGGGCGTGCACTAATCATTTAGTGCACGCCCACTTAAAGAACGATTTTCTATAGCCGGAGTTTTTATTAACTTTATATCTTTTACCACAGGTTTTGCATTTTACAATGGCGTATTTAGAAGAATCAGCATAATCCCCCATAGTTACATAATCGAGAGGATCTTCACCTATTATTTCCACATAATCCTGGAGAAGCATGCTGTTAGGATCATCATCAATGAACAGAGAACATACGCAATCCTGCATTAGAAGATTTCCATTTTCTAACTTTATTTTTTTACGTTCTTCTATTGGTATTTGTGAAAAGAAAACACAATAGTAACCTTCTGGGTAGTCATCTATTACCCTAAGACCGACAAACTCAGGCTTTCCGTCTTTTTTGTCAAATAATAAGCATTTTGAATCGAAATACCCAGTAAGAATAGCTTTCCTATTATTGTAGATCACATTAAGTTTTTGATTTCTAAGTTCCATAATAATTTACCGAAGTTTTTACTCTAAAAGAATTGTCATACGCTCATGCTACTGATAAATGCGGCATATGAGAATATGATCCAGAGTACACTGAAGATCAATTCAGTGATTTGAAATACATAGTATCTTTTTGGCACAAAAAAGTTTTTCTTTGATTGCTTATGAAGATGTACTAATCCGCATATATTCACAGTTAAAGAAATTATTCCGCCCAACATAAAAATAAAAATAGCAATTATAAATCCCCAAAAATACAGGCTACTATCTACATTTTTTATTTCATACCCAATAAATGCGAAAAGAAGAGATATTAGTTGTATTCCTATTAAAATAAATGGAAATAAAAGGTAAAAAATAAATTTTTTCATGTACGCGCCTCTATCAAAATGTGATTGATTAACTCTAGAGACCATTATATTAGCGGGTTAGATGGAAATAAAGGTAAAAAGAAGAAAAATAATTTGTATTATTTTGTACTTTTATTATTATGGCATCGTATAAATAAACATAAGAGAGATAAACAAAGCAGTCCAAGTGGCGAGAGCTTCACGATGGACCAAGCGAAAGGTCAGCGATATTTACAGCCAAGGTGACGATGTTCCATCAAGGCCAGGGAATATAATGGCGGTCAATTCTTATGAGGGGGATAATCAGTTAGCTTAGGTGGCGAAGGCTTCACTAATGGCAACTAGAAGGATTATCTAAAAAAGTAAGCACCATCCCAGCGAGCGTGACGAAGGTTTCACGTAAGCTAAGGGATGGTGTTTTTTTATAGTTTTTTTATGTTTTGTATAACGTGCGTTCATTTACATATGTTATATTTGCTATGCGTTGTAAATTGTGAGTTTTTCAATAATAAGGAAAGGAATTGTAGCATGGCTAATTATGATTATGATGTACTTTATATTGGAACAGGACATGCAGCATGGCATGGAGCACTTATCCTGGCGCAGACAGGAAAAAAGATTGCCTTTGCTGAGAGAGATCTGACTGGCGGAACATGTACAAATTATGGATGTGATGCTAAGGCTCTGCTTGATGGTCCGGCAGAACTTGTATCAGCGCTTGAACGATACAAAGATTTAGGCCTTTCTGCTGAGATCAAGATGGATTGGCCTAAGTTCATGGGGTATAAACATCAGGTCATCGACCCATTAGCGCCTTTGATGGAAGGTATGCTGACTAATGCCGGATTTACAGTAATCCGAGGTAGTGCAGAATTTGTCGATGCTCATTCTGTCAAGGTTGGGGACAAAACTGTAACAGCAGAAAATATAGTTGTCTGTGCAGGTCAGTATGACTTTAAGCTTGATATTCCGGGAAAAGAGTATATGCATACAAGCAGAGAGATTCTGGACCTACCTCAGTTACCTGAACACATTACATTCATTGGAGCAGGAATTATATCAATGGAATTTGCTTCGCTACTCACTCAGTTTGGGGTAAAATCGACTGTCATAGAGTTTGCTGACAGAGCACTCCTGCAGTACAGCGAAGAATATGCTTCACGAGTAGTAAAGAAACTTGAAGCTTGCGGAGTTGATTTCCACTTTGGAGAATCAGTTTCTGAGATCACCCAGAATGGAAGTAAGTATGCGGTTAAAACAAAGAATGGATTCTGTGTAGAGACAGACTATGTACTGGCTGCTACAGGCAGACGAGCTAATGTTGAAGGTCTTGGTCTGGATAATGCAGGAGTTGAGTATAGCCCAAGAGGAATCAAAGTTGATGATCATATGAGAACCAATATCAGCAACATATATGCCAGCGGAGATGTGGTTGATAAGATGATTCCAAAGTTGACACCTACAGCAACGTTTGAATCCAATTACATAGCACTTGCGATACTTGGAAATCCAGCGCCAATACAGTATCCGGTTGTTCCTAATGTTGTTTTTACACTGCCAAGGATAGCTGCTGCAGGTGTAACAGTGCAGAAGGCTCTTGCAGAACCAGATACCTATCATATCAGTAAAATAGAGTATGGCAAGCTACTTGCATTTGAATACAGAAATGAGATAGATGCTGAGGCAACAGTCATTTTTGATAAAGATAATTATCTTGTTGGCGCCGAGTTATACGGAGATCTGGCCGCAGAGATGATCAATATACTGGCCATGATAATAAATGGACGCATGACAATGGAGATGGTAATGGGCTCAATATGGGCATTCCCAACACAGACAGACGGTCTTGTGGAGATGCTGGCTCCTATGCTCCATAGTAATCTTCCTAAGTGAAGCTAAAAATGTAAGTTTAACGCTACTGAGCGAGCTGTTAGCAAATGAACAGTAACAGTTTAACCACTGGTTGTGAAGCCTGTAAATCTGCGTCATTGAGATTAGCTCTTTTATACCATAAAATAATACTTGTCGATAACGAAATGAAGCTTCGTTTCTCTAAATAATTTCGAGGAGAAAAAAACATGAACATAGGAAACAAAATTAAGGCTTTACGATTAAAGGCAAGTACAACACAGGAGACAATGGCGGAGGCTCTGGGTGTAAGTAGCCAGGCTATATCAAAATGGGAAAATAATATATGTGCACCGGATATATCTTTACTGCCTGCTATTTCTGAGTTTTTAGGAGTAACAATCGATGAGCTATTTGACTTGTCTGTAGAACAAAAGCTTCATCGTATTGAAAACATGCTTGATTATGAGAATGAGTTAACGGATGAGCAGTTTAGAAATACAGAAGAGTTTTTGCTGGAAATCAAAGATACTTATGATGATACAAGCACAGGGAAAATGAGAGGTAGGATATATACCTTCCTTGGACATTTGTACTATCATAGAATGGCAAGTGACAGTAGATATGTAAGCATGTATGCAAGAAAAGCTATGAGAATGCATCCGGGTGCCAAGGAAGACCAGTGGTTATTGCAGAAAAGTGAAGGGGCTTATGTCTGTGATTGGAATATTAGACAGCATAACAGCACAATTGAGTTCTTTAAAGAATTAGTTAAGATGAATCCAGAGATTGGCAGGAATTATCTCTTTTTAATGGATAATCTGATTGCTGATCATAGGACAAAAGAAGCTGCAGAATATCTGGAGACATATACCGGACTCAATGATAGCAAAAAAGTTTTGATTCCTGTATATGAAGCTCAAATTGCTTTTGCAGAATATCGAGCAGATGATGGATGGAAAAAGGTATCAGAAATAGAAAGAGAATATGCTGACAACGCTGATGCTTTATTTGAAGTTGCAGGGATATATGCAGCTAATGCCAGATACGAGGAAGCGCTAGACAGATATGCCAAGGTAGAGGCAATCTATAAAGTAAACCACAATGATCATATATGTCTGGATCACCTTCACGCGCAGGCACTGATATATGAGATAATTGGAAAAATAGAAGAAGCAATCAAATATGTTGATCTTCAGATACAGTTCTGCAAGGATGAATGGAACATCACTGAGGGAACTGAGATAGATCATCTTGAGGATGAAAAGAAAAGATTGATAGACAAACTTAAGCTTAATTAATAATCGAGGGCAACCAAAATGGTCAATATCATTTTGGTTGCCTTTTTTTTAAGAAATTGTAGTTTTCATGTCTCGTTTACACTTGAGTTTTCATATGATAGATTATGCTATGGTAGTAAAAACTATATAAATATTAAAAAATATCAAAGAGGCCTATTATGGAGACAGTATATATAGCAGGTGGATGTTTGTGGGGAGTGCAGCATTTTTTCAAAAGCCTTCCCGGAGTGATATCAACAGAGGCCGGTAGAGCCAATGGAACTACTGATACGCTGGATGGAGAATATGATGGATATGCAGAGTGTGTAAAAGTTGTTTTTGATGATAAAAAGACTTCTATTACGGAGCTTATGGGACATCTTTTTGAGATAATTGATCCATATAGTGTAAACAAGCAGGGGGTCGATGTTGGTAAAAAATATAGAACCGGTTTGTACAGTGAGTCTCAGGAACATTTGAAGGAAGCTGCAGTATTTATTGAACAAAGAGATGATAGAGACAGGATTGCATTAGAGGTGTTGCCATTGACCAATTATGTCAAGAGTGCCGAGGAACATCAGGATAGACTGGAGTTACATCCTGAAGATTATAGCTACTGCCACATACCGCTTGCCGTGATGAATAAATATAGAGCGAATTGATGGGGATTAAAGTATATCTGATTGGAGTTTATTAGTTTTTATGGAAAAGTCATTATTTTTTTTAAAAGTGAGTCATTTAAAGGATAATCGCACGACAAAAGAGATACTCATCAATATGGTGCTTGCTGCGATAAGTCTGTTCATCAATGGATTTGGAGTCTATATGACGATCCAGGCCAATATAGGTGCAGGTCCGTGGGATGTGCTTAATCTGGGATTGTCTAAGACATTGGGAATTCTGTATGGTACGGCTTCAGTTGCAGTATCCTACGCAATATTGGGCATAGACATTGCTCTCAGGGAACCAATTGGAATAGCTATGTTTATTGACGCATTTGTTGTTGGCAAATCAGTAGACTTTTTTAACCACATAAATGTCATACCTAAGTGCGATTCACTGGCTACAGGCATTCCGGTGATGATCATCGGTCTTGTGATCATGGCATACACACAGTTTACATATATGAGTGCTGCGCTGGGGTGCGGACCTAGAGATACACTGCTTGTGGCACTTGCCAAGAGGGCAAAAAAGGTGCCTATCGGAATAATAAGCATTGCACTGCTTGGACTGGCAACGTTTATCGGATGGTTACTTGGAGGACCGGTAGGAATCGGTACGCTTATATGTGCTTTTGCAACCGGACCTATCATGCAGCTTGCGTTTACATCAGTGAAGTTTGATGCGACCAATGTGCATCATCAGCATCTAACGGAGTCTGTTAAGGTGTTTATCGATAAAAAGGCTGCATGAAATACACTATTTCGGATTAAATTTGGCACAATTTGAACAAAAATGTGCTCTGGTGTAATTTAGAGTAATCCAAAAAAGTAACAAGAGGTAATAAAAATGAACATTAAGATATCAGGTTTGAGATCAGGACTTAATTATAATGATATGTTAAATCCTATAACAGGAGGATTTATTGCGGAGATTGAAGAAAAACTTGGCTGTAAGCTCACTATGAGTGATATTGATGACTATGACTGCGATTTGAAGCTTATTTTTATACAGTCAGGTGGCAGTGAGAATCTTTTTCTCCAAAATGTGGACAAATTAAAAGAGCCATACTATCTACTTACAAATGGTTCCAATAATTCACTTGCTGCATCTTTGGAGATCATGACATATATTACAAGCAATGGAAAAAATGGTGAAATCCTGCATGGAGATGTGGACTATGTTGCTGACCGCATCAAAACACTTGTTATGACAGAAAAACTAAAGAAAAGCCTTGGAGAGACAGTGTTTGGAGTTATGGGACATCCTTCTGACTGGCTTATCGCTTCAGTTCCTTCATACGAAGAAGCTACTAAAAAGCTTGGAGTAACTTTTAAAGATATTTCTCTTGATGAAGTAAAACAGGAATATGAGCGCACTGTTATGGTCAATAAGGATCTATTGCCAGGAGCATTTGATGATGCTGAAAAAACAAAAGCTCTCAGGACTTTTGGAGCTCTTAAGACAATTGCGGAAAAGTATGGCCTTTCAGGCTTTACAGTTAGATGTTTTGATCTATTAAAGCCGCTTGCAACCACAGGATGCGCAGGGCTTGCACTTCTTAACGATGAAGGAGTTACAGCTGCTTGTGAGGGCGATATAGCAGCACTAATATCAATGCACATAGTAAAGCTACTTACAGGGCAGCCATCCTTCCAGGCTAATCCTTCAAGGATATCACCAGCAGATAATACAATGGTTCTGGCTCATTGCACGATTCCGCTGGCAATGACAGATGACCTGAGACTTGATACTCATTTTGAGTCAGGAACAGGAGTTGCTATAAAGGGATATCTTCGCGAAGAGGATGTAACTATATTCAGGCTTTCAGCAGATCTTAAAAACTACTTTGTAAGTGATGGAAAGATTATCAGAAATCTTGATGAACCTGATCTGTGCCGTACTCAGATTTTGGTTAAACTTGAAGAAGATGTCTCTGATATTCTCAAAAAGCCATGTGGAAACCACCATATTGTTTTCTATGGTCATCATGCAGAAGATATAAGGCGTGTAATGCGTAGTATTCTGTAAGGGGCGGGAGTATAATAGCCTTTATGAGTTTTTGTTAGGAGGGAAAAGATTATGAAGTATAAAAACAAGCTCATATGCGGATTGCTGGTAGGTACCATACTGATTTCTGGCTGTAGCGCAGCACAAGATAAGGAGTCTGCTCAGGATATAGAGATAGAAGAGGTGACAGATGCTGGTGATTCTGCAGAAGGTACTTATCAGAGTTCAGTAGAAGACAGTTCAAGCAAATCTGATGAGGAAACTTCAGATAACAGCAATGCAGGTAACAGCAATGCAGGTAACAGCGGAACAAGTGCTGATAGTGCTGGTGACGGGGATCACAGCACAGTAGCAGATTATGACTACGATTATACAGAGGATATAAAGGCAGATGTCGAGGCTGTAGTAGAAGCTTCTTCATCACTGCAGGAAGAACTTTCCAATATCCCAAATATAACTGATAAATATGAAGACCTGTTTAGTGACGCAGAGACTCAGTTTGAAATGAATGTAGCTGCCGGCTGGTATCATGAAATCTGGGATGCAGAACTTAACAATATCTGGAAGAGGTTCACTGATCTTGCGGATGAGGAGACCAAGCAGAGAGTATTGGCTGACCAAAGAAACTGGATTGATATGACGGAAGAGGTTGTAGTAGCGGATCTTGGCCCACGTGAAGAGGGTGGCTCGATTTATCCTTTGGAGAGGCACACATATTTGCAAGAAGCTACTGAGTATAGATGTTATGTAATTGCCAATGAACTTGCAGAGCTGAAGGGTGAAGAGTTTACTATGCCGGAAAGATCTACCAAGTATGGAACATTTGTAGACAATCAGGGTACAGGCAGCGTGTATGGTATTCTGATCACTCGTCCGGGATGGGAGGAAGGCTCCGAAGAAGCTATCATTTCAGCGTATAGAGTTGGTGAAGTTACTGGTAGCTTTGTAGAAAATGGTGACGGAACACTTCTTTTTACATCTGATGATGAAAGCGTAAAAGGAATAATTACTATTGATTGGCAGAATGGAGCAACTTTTAAGGTAACAGAAGTAACTGGGGATTCTATTTTTCATCCAGATGAGATTTATGAGTTTCCATTTGTATTTTGATGACTGTTTGCGGGAAAAGCGGAAATAGTCTGCAGGAAAATGTATGATGCTGCGTGAGGTGCCATGAACTATTCAGTTGAAATCAATGGAATACATGTAGATGCAATATATAGTGAAAAAACTGTAAATGAACTTTTTATACCACTTTTGAGAAAGCTTACACAGTTGCAGGAGAAAAAGGGTAAGAGAGTGCTGGCGTTTCTCGCGGCACCTCCTGGAAGTGGAAAGAGCACTCTGTGCAGTTTTTTGGAAAAATTGTCATTGGAAACTGATGGAGTTACTAAGTTGCAGGCTATTGGAATGGATGGTTTTCATAGAAGACAGGAATACCTGCAGACCCATACTACCATCAGAGATGGCAAGGAAGTAAAAATGGTGGATATCAAAGGTGCACCAATTACTTTTGATCTGGATAAATTAACCAATGCCATAGAGCAGGTAGCTTCTGACAAGGACTGTTATTGGCCGACATATGACAGGCATCTCCACAATCCTATTGAGGATGCAATCCATATCACTGGAAATATCGTATTGCTTGAGGGTAACTATCTGCTATTGGAAGAGGACGGCTGGAAAGATCTTAGAAAGTATGCCGACTATACCATAAGTCTGTCTGCCGACGAGAATATGCTCAGAAACAGGCTCATCGACAGAAAGATGAAGAGTGGCAATGACTTGGAGACTGCCACACATTTTGTGGATTATAGTGATATGGCCAATGTTAGGTTGTGCCTTGAAAAGACTGCCGGAGCAGATCTGCGACTGAAAGTTAATGATAGCGGAGAAATTGCAGAAGACAAAAAAAGAAAAAAGTGTTAGAATGAGTGATACGTCATTGGACGAGGAAATAGTATAAGTTGGGAATTATTTAAAATAGAAGTTTTTTGGGGATTGAGAATCGTATATTATATACGGTTCTTGGTCCTCTTTTTATATCATAGGAAATTGCTTTCCTATGATATAAAAAACGCTCCGCTAAGGATGCGCACTCGCGCGATAGGTAAATGTTGCATAAATGCAACCGCGCTCGGCGCGAGAATGTCGCAAGCGACATTCTTTATTAGAAAGAAAAGTATTACCATGAAAAAAAGAAATGAATTATTTTGTTTGAGTAAAGAGCAGATTGCGTGTATTTTTATTCTTTTGCTGTTTGTAATCCTTACTATTGTTTCAAGCAATCAGGATATAAATACAGATAACGCCGTACTTTATGATATTAATGAAGGTTGGATTGATGAAGATGGACAGGCTGTTGATCTATATGAGCTTGCCCCAGGCAGTCACTTAGTTACTTTGGATATCAGCAAACTAAACACTGATGGTAAGGCGATTTGTTTTAAATCTATAGATACCAATTTTAAAGTATATGCTTCGGAAAATCTTATTTACGATTATAATCCTGTAATACCAAGGTATTTAGGAATTTCGTATGGTATGCAATATCATACAATTTCAATTCCAGATGGCACCTCAATTATCAGGCTGTACATTGAACCTGTTTTTTCAAATACACAAGCAGTTATAAGAGACATCGCTATCAGTGAAGCAGGACAGTACATGACAGGTGTCTTTAAAAGAAATCTTTTTTCTTTTGGACAAGGTGCCACAACAATTATTGTCGGGTTCCTATTTGTTATAGCAGGAATAACGGGCCAAATTGTTATGAAGTCGACAGGTATTGATTTCATATCTTTTGGTATAACCTGCGTGATGATTGGCTTTGTAGGTTTTAATGATACCCTTCTTCTGCAGGTGCTAACAGACAGGCCTGATATTATAAGGGTTACGGAATATATGTGCCTTGTGTTTATACCGTATCCAATGCTCTCATTTTTTTACAGTACAATCGGAGAAACAAAGTCAAAGCTGCTGACAGGAATGTTTATAGTATGCCTTTCAAATTGTATCATTCAAATTGGGATGACACTTGGCAGGGTATCAGACTATTTCTATCTTGTTTATTATTCGCAAGCTATTATAATGATAGCTTTTTTGATAGCTCTGGTTATGGTTTTGAAGGCTATGCGTAAGGGGAGGATCAAACAAACATTGTTGACCAGTGTTGTTTGTGGATTATCCGCCTGTCTTATTGGTGCTGTAATTGATATGTTCCGATTCCATTTTTTCCAGAGTTACGGCAGTTTAACTTTTACACGTTTTGGAGTACAGCTGTTTACTGCATTCATGGGAATATATCTATATATGGATCACATTGATTCTTTGAAAAAGAAGGAGAAGGAGAGTGCTATATTTGCATCCGAGATAGCAGAGGCTTTTGCCAAAGTCATAGATATGAAAGATACGTATACCAACGGTCATTCGGAGAGAGTAGCAAGATATACAGCTATGATTGCCAAGGAGATGGGATACGATGATGAAACGGTAGAAAAGTATTATCGTATTGGTTTGCTGCATGACGTCGGTAAGGTAGGAATACCTAATTCGGTGCTTAATAAGCCTGGGAAACTTACAGCTGAAGAATATGATGTAATTAAATCACATACTTTAAAGGGATATGAGGTGCTCAAAGATATAAGTGTTGTGCCTGAACTGGCAGTAGGTGCACTTGGCCATCATGAAAGGCACGATGGGAAAGGTTATCCTAATGGCCTATCTGGCGATGATATTCCACCGGTTGCACGTATCATTGCAGTTGCTGATGCTTTTGATGCCATGTATTCTGACAGGCAATATCGTAAGCGCATGGACTTTGATAAGGTGCTTTCAATAATCAGGGAAGTCTCCGGAACACAGCTCAATCCGGAAGTGGTTGATGCATTTTTCAGACTGGTTGATAAGGGAGAAATAAAGGCAGAATAATGGTTACCAGGTCATGATATATGGAAAAAAGATGTTGCAGGGAACCTGTGAACAAGATGGATTTGAGGAGATGATTGATAATGTGGTCGCTTGTTGCAGGGAAAACTATGCAGATGTTCTAAACAAAAATCTGGTAAAGATCATGGTGGATAATCTGAAAGATCAATTCCCAGGCGTTGCAGATGAACTTATACCGGAAAAGATATCATACATAAAACTTGAGAGATTCCTTCAGGAGAAAATCAGAAAAGGTGAATCAATAAAAGATATGATCCATATAGTTGAAGAACTGGAAGAACAGCAGTTATGTTCTGTTCAGAGGTAGCAGGAAGCGCTACGCCGCTGACTGTGTAAGAAAATGATTCAGGGGTGAGCGCATTCCTCGCCGAAGGCGATTTGGAATGAATGCGCGAATTTGTTACTGGAGCGAGCTGTTAGCGAGTGAACAGTAACGCAGTTATAACGCTATTGGTTAAAAATTTATAAAACATATTGAAAAAGAAATAATAAATGTGTATATTAAATTGTGCACAATCTATTATTTCTTTTTTGTTTTATGTGAGGTTGAAATTATGAAATTAAAAGCTTTTGATGCTATAGATATGACTGTTGGCAATCCATGGAAACAGATACTGAAGTTTACAATACCAATGCTATTGGGAAATGTAGTGCAGCAGTTGTATAGTACAGTAGATAGTATCGTTGTAGGAAGATATGTGGGCGACAATGCGCTCGCAGCTGTTGGAAGTGCAGCTCCGATTTTTAATTTGCTGCTGGTTCTCTTTATAGGAATCAGTATGGGAGCTACGATCATGGTAGCTCAGTATCTGGGAGCCAGAGATAGGAAGGCACTTTCCTGGACAATTGGAAATTGTTTTACTCTTATTTTTATTGCCTCAATTGCCATGACTATAATAGGTGTTCTGATAACTAGGCCTATGCTGGTGCTTTTAAGGACTCCGGAGGCTATTCTTGACTGGTGTGCAAACTACCTTATCATATTGTTTTTAGGTAGTATCGGTCTTGGTTTTTACAATATTTTGAGCGGTGTTTTAAGAGGAATGGGCGATGCTGTTTCAGCACTAATCTATCTTGTGGTTGCCAGTGCTATCAATATAGTTCTAGATATATTGTTTGTTGCATCTTTTGGCATGGGAGTATCCGGTGTTGCTCTTGCAACAATAATTGCTCAGGGTATTTCAGCTGTTTTATGTGTTAACAGACTTAGGAAAATGAATGATGTATTTGACTTTGGAGTTAAATACTTCAAATGGGATGGTCAGTATGCAGGACAGATCATAAGACTTGGACTTCCATCTGGTATTACACAGGCTATTTTCTCAATGTCAATTGTCCTTGTGCAGTCTCTAACTAATTCATTTGGCGAGCAGCTTATTGCAGCTAATGTTATTGTACAGCGCGTGGATGGATTTGCTGTGCTTCCAATATTCTCTTTTGGCTCAGCACTTACTACTTATGCAGGTCAGAATATTGGTGCCGGTGACAGGGAAAGAGTTGAGAAGGGTTCCAGACAGGGATTATTTATGTCACTGCTTTTTTCAGTAGCGATTGTTGCAGTCATCCTTCTCTTTGGAAGAGGACTTATGAGTATATTTACTACTACTGAAGAACTGGTTGATCTGGGCATGCATATCATGAGAATCCTGGCAGCAGGATATATCCTCATGGCAATCATTCAGGCTCTAACTGGTGTCATGCGAGGCGCCGGAGATACAGTTACTCCGATGTGGATATCTATAATAGAGACATTTTTCCTGCGTATGCCACTTGCTTATTTGATGGTATATCTTAGCAGATCTGAAATATATCCTATTGGTAATCAGGACATGATCTACTGGTCATTGTTGATTGCATGGGGAATCGGTGCTATTATGAGTATTATTTTTTACAGATTTGGAAATTGGAGAAAGAAGGGAATCACTTCTTGATTTTAAGTAGTTGGGCATGAAAGGGTAGAGGCTATGAAAGAAGCGTTTTTTGCAGGTGGATGCTTTTGGTGCGTGACACCAATCTATAAAATGTATGGAGTCGATAAGGTTATCTGCGGATATGCAGGTGGAGACGAAGAAAATCCGACTTATGAGCAGGTAAAACATCAGGAGACAGGCCATAGAGAAACTATCAAGCTGGTATATGATCCTAAGAAAGTATCTTATGAAAAGTTGTTGGATATATATTTCGCCAATGTGGATCCATTTGATGCTGAAGGTCAGTTTATTGATAAAGGATTTTCTTATACGCTTGCTATTTTTTACTCTTCAGAAGAGGAGAAGAAGGCAGCAGAAACTAAGATTGCCAAGGTAGAGGAGACTTCCGGTAAAAAAGTTCAGGTAGAACTGTTGCCTTATAAAAACTTCTATGAGGCAGAAGAGTACCACCAGGACTATTATCTCAAGAATCCTGAAGCATTCGAAAAAGAACTGATTGAATCAGGAAGAAAAAAATGAAAATCAAGCCCCTTGCGGGTTTGCAACAGTTGATGTACAATAACTCAAGAAATTGAATATGTACGGGAGCTTTTAAAAAGGCTGAGAGGAAGGTGCGACCTTCGACCGAGAACCTGATTTGGATAATGCCAACGTAGGAATGCCTGGGAGACTGGGAATATGAAGATTACGTTATCGAAATATGAAATGTGATCTCTGAATAAACATTTTATGGGAGCTACCAGATTAGGTAGCTCCCTTTTTTAATATCACGAGGAAATTACTTTCATAAGATATTAAAAAACGATCCATTAAGGATGCGCACCCCGCGATGGCGGAAAGGAGGAAGGCATGGCCAAGATAAATGGTAAAGAAGAAAACGTTGGGGAGATAACAATAGCACAACTGCTTGAACAAAAGGGATTTGATAAAAGAGTTGTCGTAGTTGAAATAAATGAAGAAATTGCCCCAAAAGAGACTTATGAAGAACGAAAGCTTGCTGATAATGATGTTGTAGAAATTGTTAGCTTTGTTGGAGGGGGCTGATAGCGGTGATGGTATCCAGGGATGAATTGAGAGCTGCATTTGAAAGTCGCCATGGAAAAGAGTTACAGGCAAAACTTGATAAGTGCTGTGTTGCTATATGTGGACTGGGAGGTCTTGGATCAAATATAGCAATATCGCTGGCAAGAGTTGGAGTAGGCCGTTTGATCCTGATAGATCATGACAGAGTTGATATTACTAATATTCATAGGCAGCAGTATTTTGTTGATCAGATAGGAATGTATAAAACTAAAGCACTTAGCGACAATCTCGTTCGTATCAATCCTTATATGGATTTTGAAACCCATACTACGAAGCTGTGTCTCGAAAATATGAGAGAACTGTTAAGTCAAGCAGATATCATATGCGAGGCCTTTGATAAGGCAGAGCAGAAGGCGATGTTGTCAAATTTTGTGTTGGAGATTTTTCCGGAGAAATATCTTATTTCCGGATCAGGAATGGCAGGCCTTGATGATAGCAATCTGATCACAACGAGAAAAGTAACTAGTCATTTTTTTATATGTGGTGATGGAAAAAGTGATGTGGAGACGCAAGGTAGTCTTGTAGCTACAAGGGTAATGGCATGCGCAGCTCATGAAGCACATAAGGTTGTACAGATAATTAATAATGAAATCGACAGTTGAGAGGTACAGGAGAGATGAAAGAAGATAAGTTGGTAATTGGGGGAAAGGAATTTAATTCACGTTTTATATTAGGCTCAGGCAAGTATTCCATGAAGCTAATTGAAGCTGCAGTAAAGGACGCAGGAGCCGAAATGATCACACTTGCAGTAAGAAGAGCTAATACCAAAGAGCATGAGAACATACTTGATTATATTCCTGAAAATGTGACACTTCTTCCAAACACAAGTGGTGCAAGGAATGCAAAAGAGGCTGTGAGGATTGCCAGGATTGCAAGAGAACTTGGATGTGGTAACTTTGTAAAGATCGAGATAATGCGTGATACAAAATATCTTTTACCTGATAATGCAGAGACAATAATTGCCACTAAAGAACTTGCTCAGGATGGATTTATAGTAATGCCTTATATGTATCCTGATCTGAATGTTGCCAGAGATCTTGCGGATGCAGGAGCAGCAGCTATCATGCCACTCGCATCTCCAATAGGATCAAACAGAGGTCTTGCAACCAAAGATTTTATCAGGATATTGATAGATGAAATAGATCTGCCAATAATCGTGGATGCCGGAATAGGCTGCCCTTCTCAGGCGTGTGAAGCAATGGAAATGGGTGCATCAGCAATTATGGCTAATACCGCACTTGCTACTGCAGGTGATGTAACAATGATGGCTGGAGCCTTTAAACTGGCGATAGAAGCAGGAAGACAGGCATATCTTGCAGGCCTTGGAAGAGTCCTTAGCAGAGGAGCACAGTCTTCAGATCCGTTAACAGGCTTTTTACATGATTGAAAATAGGCAGGGAAGAAGGCAGATTATGGAGAACAATTTTTTTATTGATTCAGATACTTTTTCTGAAGAGGTATTGGAAAAAAAGCACAGGCTGGAAAATGACCCTTCATCAAGAACTGATCATATGAAGTATATGGAAGGTATGGAAATAATAGAATCAGATGTATGCGATAACGTTATGGGACATGTCAGGTCATATGATCCGGACAAGTATACAGCTGTTGATGTAAAAAGAGCTCTAGAGCATAGTAGTTGTACCATAGAAGATTTTAAGGCACTTCTGTCGCCGGCAGCAGAGCCATTTCTGGAACAGATGGCCCAGAGGGCGAGAATAGAGACAAGTAAGCATTTTGGCAATACTGTATACATTTTTACTCCTCTTTATATAGCAAATTATTGTGAAAATTACTGTGTTTACTGCGGCTTTAATTGTTACAACCATATCAAGAGACTCAGATTAAATGAAGAGCAGATAGAGCATGAGATGAAGGTCATTTCAGATAGCGGAATGGAAGAGATACTGATCTTGACTGGTGAAAGCAAGGCTGCTAGTGATGTTAAGTATATTGGCAGAGCTTGTGAGATAGCTAGGAAGTATTTTAAAATGGTAGGAATCGAAGTATATCCGATGAATACAGAAGATTATGCTTATCTTCACAAGTGCGGAGCGGACTATGTTACTGTTTTTCAGGAGACCTATGATAGTGACAGGTATGAGGAGTTACATCTGATGGGACATAAGAGGGTGTGGCCTTATAGATTTGACTCACAGGAGAGGGCACTTAGAGGTGGCATGCGCGGAGTAGCTTTTTCTGCACTTTTAGGTCTTTCTGATTTTAGAAAAGATGCTCTGGCTACGGCGCTACACGCTTTTTACCTGCAGAGGAAATATCCTCAGGCTGAAATGTCCCTGTCATGTCCAAGACTTAGGCCTATTGTAAATAATGAAAGTATAAATCCGCAGGATGTGCATGAAAAGCAGCTCTGCCAGATAATCTGCGCATACAGGATATTTATGCCTTTTGTTGGAATAACTGTAAGCTCAAGGGAAAGCAGTCAGTTTAGAAACGGAATCGTGAAGATAGCAGCAACTAAAGTATCTGCAGGGGTTTCAACCGGTATTGGTGATCACGAACAAAAATATAATGGAAAGGAAGAAGAGGTTGTCGGAGACGAGCAGTTTGAAATCTGCGATAACAGGAGTCTTGATACGATGTATGAGAATATCGAATCGGAAGGTCTTCAACCTGTTCTGAACGATTATCTGTATGTATGAAAATGATCCCAAAATGATATGCATAACTAACAGACATATCTGCAAAGGAGACTTTCTGGACAGGATACGCGAAGTTGTATTGAGAAAGCCAAGAGCTGTTATTTTAAGGGAAAAAGATCTTACGGCTGATGAGTATGCAGATCTTGCACTGAAGGTCTCTAAGATATGTTCTGATGCCGGAATAATGTGCATCTACCATACATTTATTGAAACTGCTATCTGCCATGGAGTAGGACAGATCCACCTGCCAATGCCTCTTTTGCAATCAATGACTGATGAGGACAAGAGTCATTTTGATGTGATAGGTGTGTCATGTCATAGCAGGGCAGAGGCTATTGAAGCCCAGTCACAGGGTGCGACATATATTATTGCCGGCCATGTTTTTGATACGGATTGTAAAAAAGGATTGCCGGGTAGAGGATTGTCTTTTTTGCAAGAGGTTGTGGATGCAGTGGATATTCCAGTCTATGGTATAGGTGGAATTACTGAGAGTAATCTTAAGCAGGTATTGAAGACAGGAGCTAAGGGCGGCTGCATGATGAGCGGATTCATGGCGAGAGTTTGAAATTTTTTCTGTAAATATGGGTATTCTATGATAATTTAGATTTGTAAGAAAGCAATCAGAGTGGTTGCTTCCTTTTTTAGACTATACATTTATGAAAGGCTTAAGTCAATATCCGTTTGTGCTTGTAACAATGTGTGTAGTATGATTATTTGCATATTAAATCGATAAATCGCAATTTAGAGGTTTTTATGGTAATAAGGTTAGCAACGAAAAATGATATTGAGATAATCGTAAAACTCCGCCTGAAGATGCTTCAGGATTATGAGGAAAATCTGCCGCAGGAATTGTCTGGTGCTATTCAGAACTACCTCGAAAAACATATTAACGACAATAGTTGCATCTGCTCATTGGCAGAAATTGATGGGACGATTGTTTCGATGGCTATGTTATGCGGCTATGAAGAAATACCTGATGAAATAAATCTTTACGGCAAAGTGGCAAAGCTATGTGCTGTTTACACAATGCCTGAATACCGAGGCAAAGGGTATATGGAAAAACTGCTTACATACCTTATTGAAGAAGGCAAAAAATCTGGAATTAAAACAATACTCAATTCCGCAGATATGAAAGCAATTCCTTTGTATGAAAGAGTGGGTTTCCATACTTCATCAACAATTATGTACATAGACCTTTAAATTCAAATTGATTTGACAATAAGACAAATTCAGGTTTGCTGATTTGATTATCTTCCAATTTTTATTTACGATTGGGGTATTTTTATATGATAGTGATGAAAGAAATGGAAGCAATATTTGGAGAAAGTTCATATATCGATTCGTGGATGCAGCTTGTTCGAAAGGTTAGCTGGAATTTCCCCGGGCTCGAAACAGAAGAAAATTTAGAAGAACATAAGCAGACTGTATTAAAGTTTATGAACAAGCTGCAAGCTGTATGTGTCAAAGACAGTGAAACTATTGTAGGAGTTCTTCTGTTTTCACGTAATAGAAATATGATCTGTTGTCTTGCTGTGGATCCTGAATACAGGCAGCAAGGGTTGGCTTCAATCCTTCTGAGAAAAGCGCTTGCTGAATTGGATAGAAGTAGGGAAATCACGGTATCAACGTTTCGTGAAAATGATGAAAAAGGAATTGCTCCGAGAGCATTGTATAAAAAATTCGGATTTCAAGAGGGCGAAATGACTGAGGAGTTTGGGTATCCCAATCAAGTATTTGTTTTACATCCTTAAATTACAGTTAAATTTACCACATTCCATACACGACTAAGAGGGACAGAAAAGAAATATACCCTTTGAGCAGTCGCATACAATTGAGGTTGACAATGCGTCACCTATTGAATTCAGTATAGAGGAATTAGAGGGGATAAGAGAAAGGCTATGAATAAAATAGAAATAGTAGCTTTACCTAAAGAACAATGGAAGGGTGCTGTGGTTCCACTAGTTACAAGGAGTGACAGCTATTATGATTTTGAAATAAAGCAGCTTGATAAAGATGGATGTAAGATTGAGCTTGTCAAAAGGAAGGCTGAGAGCGAAATTGTTCATACTCCTGAAGAATATGACTTCCCAGATTCTTTGTATCAGGATCATTGGGAGAAGGCAGAAGCCTTCGGAGTCGTAGGTGATAACAATGAACTTTTGGCATGCATTGAAGTTTGTCCCGAAGAATGGTCAAACAGACTGATGGTTACAGAACTTTGGGTGTCAGATAATCTCAGAGGCAAAGGGCTTGGTAAACAACTGATGGATAAGGCAAAAGAGGTTGCACAGAAGCAGAAAAGAAGAGCACTCATGCTTGAGACACAGTCATGCAATACCAGCGCGATAGGTTTCTACCTCCATGAAGGATTTGAACTTATAGGATTTGATACTTGTTGTTATACAAATAATGATATAGGCAGGCGCGAAGTCAGAATTAACTTGGGCTATTTCTTTAATAGAGATGGAAAGAGATGGTGATTATCATCCAATAAAGACACTGGTGGAAAATGGTATTGAGGTGACGATAAATACCGATGATCTTCTGATTTTCAACAGTTCAATAGAGAATGAATACCTTAAGCTTTACAAGGCAGGAGCTTTATCATTGGATCAGTTGGAATAGATTAGACTTAGAGGATTAAACGGGAGAAGAGAACAACAAGGAGCCTCATGTTTGTATCTAACGATGTTAATGCCTGTGAATTTATGTTATGCTTTATTACAGAATTTATTTGCGGTCAAGATTTTTGACCGCAATATATATTTATAGAGACATGCTAAAAAATGAAAGGTTTGAAAAATATGGCCGAAGAGAAAGGTGAAATTTTAATATACAGTTCAGATGATGGAGTGACCAAAATAGATGTCAGGCTTGAAGATGAGACAGTTTGGCTCACTCAGCAGCAGCTAGCAGATCTGTATCATACAAGTAAATCCAATGTCAGCGAGCACATAACCAATATATTCAAAGAGGGTGAGTTAGATGAGGCGGCAACTGTTCGGAAATTCCGAACAGTTCAAATTGAAGGCAGAAGAAACGTTGAAAGAAACCTACTTCATTATAATCTGGATATCTGTGAGCATACTTGTAAGGCTTGTTAGTAGGTGATATTCTTTTCATAGCAGTAGTAGGGACTTTTGGTAGTGTTTGGGGACATTTTGGAGGAGAGGTAATGATTAAGAGCAAAACGAAATATGAGGCAACCCTTGAAGAGATATGGGAACTTTTCTCTTTTCATAAACTTGGAAATGTGACAGGTATCGCACCGCTTGGAAATGGTGAGTTCAATGCTGCATACAAGGTTACCTGTGACAGTGGCGATAGCTTTGCCCTTAAGATCGCGCCTCCGGAAGGTGCAACGGTTCTGACTTATGAGAAGAACATGCTGGAATCAGAAGTGTTCTGGTATAAGAAGATGCATGAGAACACAGATATTCTATGCCCTAAAGTGTATGTGGCGGACTTTTCGAAGAGCATCATAAAGAGCAACTGCTTTGTCATGCAGATGATGGAAGGAGAGCCTTTGTGGGCTGTAAACTTCTCAGAGAGCGAATATGAAAACGTTCAGAGACAGAAAATTGAAATGCTTACCAAAATCCACAGGATAACAAATGACAAGTTTGGCTACAGGCAAACAGGTCTCCATGATGCATGGTATGATGCATTAAAGTCCATGGCAGGCAATCTGGTTTCAGACTGCAAGGCTCTGGGGTATGAGACTCCGGATGGGGAAAGATTCATTGCATACATCGATAAACATGCGGAAATACTTAAAAAAGTGCCCTGCCGCATGGTGAATTTTGACCTTTGGGACAGCAATGTTCTTTATAAAGACGGTAAGATCTGCTGGATAGACCCCGAGCGCGGTTTCTGGGGAGACCCGGTGGCAGACTTTATAACACTTGGTCCGGGGCAGAAGACACCACTTTCTTCCAAGGGAAAAGAACTTGAAACCTATAATGAAACAACAGATGAAAAGATAGTTCTCACAAGTGAAACTGAGATCAGATATGCGCTGGCAGTATGCCTTCTTGCGCTGATTGAGGAAGTTGAAAAATATGTCAGATACGAACCTGATGAACCTAACTACATAAGAAATACCCTTGATGCGAGAAAAATGTATGACATGGCCTTTGGCATACTTTAAGTGCATTTCACCGTCAAATTATGCATCTTACCCGCTGATACATTGAACAGGGAACACCCCCGGAATATAGTCTTATCAGAAAGGCGGGTAAGACAATGGCAATTATAATTTTTCTGATCATTTTAATCATTGAAATCGGTTTTACGGTATCTGAGTTTTTAAGGAAACCACTTAAGAAGGAATGGATTTACAGGCGGCTACTTTTATGTGCTTCTGAAATGGTATTCCTTCTTCTGTTAATTCTTCCCGGAATGGGATCCTCCATACGCTACAAAGGACTGGCAGCGCTTTTGGTCATAAGGCTCATTGCAGCGCTTATCACATTTTTACTTAATCGCAAAAATGAAAAGCTAAAGAAACGCGCTGTGATGGTTTTATCATGCGCTATAGGGATAGCTCTTTTTGCGGCAAGTCTTCTTCCTGCATTCCTGATAAGGGATTATAAGGGCAGGGAAACAACAGGAGAGTATGCACTTTCCGAAGTTTCAGCAATCCTTGTTGATGAGAGCAGGTTGGAGACCTTCGAGCAGGACGGTTCAAAGCGTGAAGTCCCGGTACATTTTTATTATCCTAAGAACATAGATAAGATTAGGAAAAAGAGCCTTCCCCTTGTGATCTTCAGTCACGGAGCCTTTGGCTATTATCAGAGCAACACTTCAACCTACATGGAATTGGCAAGTCACGGCTATGTTGTAGTGAGCCTTGATCATCCCTATCATTCCTTTTTCACCAAAGACACAGCGGGCAAAACAGTTACAGTCGATCCTGAGTTTTTCAGCACTGCCCTTTCAGTCGGAAGCAGCGATGTTCCCGAATCAGAAATCTATGACACTACTTCAAAATGGATGGACCTTCGCATAAAAGACATGAACTTCGTGGTCGATACGCTGAAGGAATCGGGCAAAAACGCTGACCTTACCAACAACTGGTTATATGATGATAATGATAAGGACACTATAATATCTGTTCTGAAGGCGACTGATTTTGATACAATAGGACTGATGGGTCATTCCCTTGGCGGCGCAACCGCTGTTACAGTGGGAAGAAGATCGGACATTTCAGCAGTAATAGATATCGACGGCACTATGCTGGGCGAAGAGACAGGTGTAGTTAATGGCGTTGTACAGATCAATGAGGAACCTTACAAGACACCTCTTCTTGCCATAGCCAATGAGGAACACCATAATAGCGAGATCGAAGCAATCGAGAACTCTTACGCTTATTCCAACAATGTGGTTATGCAGAATGCAGCCTGCGGCTACGAGACCTATTTTAAGAACGCAGGTCATATGAACTTCACGGACCTTCCGCTGATAGCACCGCCTCTGGCAAATATGCTTGGCACAGGAACCGTGGATCCCGGAGAATGCATCGATACTATGAATGGGATAATCCTGGAATTCTATGACTGCTATCTCAAAAATGAAGGAGAATTCTCTGTAGAGGAGAGCTACTGATTTGCAATGGATATTAAGGTAAAAGAGATCCTGAAGGTCGAAACTGAATATATCGAGATCGGGTGTCACAGGCGCGATTCCAGAGTGGAGGAGATCATCCGCTTTGTTAAGCTCCATCAGGGGAGCATCGAAGCCACAAGAGAGGAAAAGAAATATCAGATACCTCTTTCGGATATCTATTATATCGAGGCTGTAGATGACAGAACTTTCATTTATCTTGGGAAGAACTGCTATGAATCCCACAAGCGCCTGTATGAATTTGAGGAGCTTCTATCGGACAGAAACTTTGCCAGAATCTCCAAGTCGGTGGTGGTGAACCTGATGAAAATATCCTCCATAAAACCGGCATTGAACGGCAGGTTCTTATGTCAGCTAAAGAACAATGAAAATGTGATCATCTCCAGGAAATATGTATCCGAGATCAAAGAAAGACTTCACGGATAACCTGCAATGAAAGGATTAGCATGAAGGAACGTATAAGAGATATCTTAAACAGTTTTTTTATATCGGTAACGCTTATAAATGCAGCGATGCTCATTCTTGGCAAGCTCCTTGAACCTGAGCAGGTCTTTGGCTATGAGGCGTTTATGTACCCTCTTATCTATGGCCTTATTGGGACCATTCCGACTGTGGTGATAAGAGATAAAAAGGAATTGACTGTGGGGCAGGAAATTATCCGCATGGTAACAAGGGTACTGCTGCTTATCGTGCTGATGCTGGCGTTTATGTTTGGAGGAAGAGAAATCACCTCCGAACTTATTGCCGCTGCGGTTGGAGTATCACTTAGCATAATCATTATTTTCGTATTGGTGAATCTTATCATCTGGTGGCTTGACTTAAAGACTGCCGAGGATATGACCAAGGACCTTTTAAAGTATCAGCAGGAACGCGAGAACATAAAGTGATAAATCAGTGCAAAACAGACCCAAATAATTGATCTTCAGGTTTGGGAATGTTTCTCGGAAGATGTAACCTATGAGAATATGGATCAGAAATTGGATTTGTTATTGGATTGGTGCAGGGATGTTTTGAAAAGAACATCGGGATACAAATAATATTCCAGTTAAATGTGTTTAGCCATTTTCGCAATTTTTAATCTGCAAAAATAGCGAAGAATTATTGGACTATAGATGAAAAAGGCGACAAATAATATGAGCAATCAAATTCATGAATTGCCCCCAAGTGAAATGAACAAGGAATTGACTAGCTTGTTAATAGAGAATATGAACTCGTCAGGGTTTATGAAAAAGAAAACTGGCTCTTTTTGGCGTAAAGAAAACGATTGTGAGCAATATTTTTCTTTTTCATTCACGAGGGACCGAGGATTACCAGGCAATAATTATTCTATGTATCCAACGCTTTCATTTAGATATCAGAAGGTTGATGAATTACAGTGTCTTTTCATGGGAAAAGAATATGATAACCGTGAAAGGAAGTTTGGAACTGGAAGCCGAGTATTGTATACCCTTGTTCCAGAAGGAGATTCGTTCCGCTACAAGTATTGTATGGAAACCCCAATGAATGACCATGCTGAACTAATATACAAAGATTTCTCAGACTATGCGCTGCCATTTTATGATAAATATGATTCTCTGGATAAACTTGAAACATACTTTGATCAAAACAAGATGCATAATCCCGATGGTTTTAGCGTTATAAGGCATAACGCTTATGGGTGCTGCATAGCAGCTGTCTTGTGCGCAAATGGTAAATTAAAAAAATGCTTAAAACTCTTAGAAGATGGAAGTATAATAACTGATGAGCAGAAGGCAAGAATTTTAGAATATATAAAATTACAGTAAGGTGTTGAGAATAATCATGGGAAAAGCTAGGTTTTATTACAAAAACACAAATGCCCCTAAGCCTAACAAACCTAATCATATAGGAGCGACCATTTTGATTTTTTATAAAGGTAAAGTGTTACTGGAATCGCGAGCAGATAGCAATAGATGGGCTTTTATTGGTGGAGGATTATTACTAAATGAAACACTGATGGACTGTGTTATCCGTGAAACAATGGAGGAAACAGGGATTCAGCTTCAAAATAGTGATATTGTATTCAGGAAACTGTTTGATGATCCATCCATTATAATTGAATATCCAGACGGAAATATCTTTAGAAGTATAATGGCTGTATATCAAACAAACTTGGACAATATGCCTGAACTACAATGTAGCGATGAATCAAATGAATTAAAGTTCTTCTCGCCAGATGAACTGAAAAACATAAAGATAGTGGAAACACACATACCAATTCTGAATGAATTCTTTTCGGATATTTTCATTGGTTAACTTCCAGCATAAATGGTTAAGCAATCGGAATTTGTGGGGATGTTTTAATGACTATAAGAAAAATCAATCTGTTAGATGATGATGAATTAAGAAACCGAATAGATGCTCTTTATGAGATACAACCGCAAATTACAATTGCAAAGTGGTC
>JAEEGH010005395.1_pt1 | contig 32123 bp, 27 predicted proteins | sample 9134181 | NCBI WGS metagenome assembly JAEEGH01 (sample SAMN16246544, study PRJNA631951) | gut metagenome | biome: gut microbiome; feature: rumen; material: DP-attached | host: Bos | place: Iran: Karaj | collected 2018-10
CGGGCAGATACTAAAGCGGATCATCATCCCCGAAGCTCTTGAAAACGCGCTCCCCGGCATCGACAATTCCATCATCGGACTTGTAAAAGGCACATCGCTCGCATCCACCTGCGGCATCATCGAGATCACCTATCAGAACCAGATACTTGCCGGACGTGATTACAGATATCTTGAAGGCTACGTTGCGCTTGCTGTGATATACTGGGTGATAACGGTGATACTTGAGAGGATCTTCAAGATCGTGGAAAAACGCACAAAGATACCGGACAGCCCGGAAAATGAGAGGCAGAGACATGGCTATCTTAACCATAAGAAACTTGCATAAAAGATTCAATAACAACATCGTGCTCGACGGCATCGACCTCGACGTGAACAAAGGCGACATCATAGGCATTGTCGGACCTTCGGGCACAGGAAAATCCACCTTGCTCCGGTCGATAAATCTCCTCGAAAAGCCGGAGCAGGGTGAGATCTCGGTGGGAGATACAAAGGTGTCCCTGCCCTTAAAGCGTTCGGGAAAAAAGGATGTCACCGAGCTCAGACGCCACACCGGAATGGTATTTCAGAGATTTTGCCTGTTTGAACACAAGACCGCGCTTGAGAATGTGATGGAGGGACTCATCACGGTCCAGGGAAAGTCAAAAAAGGAAGCTGAAGAACTTGCGCTTAAGGAACTTGAAAACGTCGGTCTCCTCGAGTGGAAAAACCATTATCCGAGGCATATGTCCGGCGGACAGCAGCAGAGAGTCGCGATAGCAAGGACTCTCGCAATGAGGCCTGACATCATCTTTCTTGACGAGCCCACTTCGGCGCTCGATCCCGAACTGGTCTCCGAGGTGCTGAACATCATAAAAAAGGTCGCCGAACAGGGTTACACGATGCTGCTGGTGTCTCATGAGATGGATTTCATCAGAAAGATCTCCACACGCGTGATCTTTCTGGACGGGGGAAAGATCATCGAGGACGGGACACCCGCAGAGGTGTTTGAAAATCCGAAGAGCCAGAGAGCAAGGGATTTCTTTGACAAGATGAATATCCTCAGAGAGCCTGACTATTACCTGTAAACGAGGAACAGACCATGACGATCACCATTACCGACAAGCTGAAAACCGCATACAGAGAGGGACTCACAAGACTTTACGGATCAGAGGACGCTTACACACTTTTTGAAAGAAGCTTTATCACATTATTTGCGGAAGAGAGGGAGGAACTTGTCGGAGCGGTGAGGATCATCAGTGAGGGCGTGGAAACGGCCCTGCTGGTGGATCTTGAAGCGGAGAACGAGGGAAAACGCGAGGCAGCCCTGACGGCGCAAAACGAAATAAAGAGGGCGCTGCTCTCCGAAGCGGAGAAGAGGCTTACAGGCAGGAGAGTCATGGCGTACGGAAGTCGCAGGGACCTTGATCTTTTTGAGGAAATGGGATTCGGAAGATGCAAGAATGCATGGACGTTTTACAGGGAGAGTTTTGATGAGACGGAGTTTCTTCCTGCGGGATTCAGATATGAAAACGAGTTTCTGCCCGCTCCTCCCCGGCCTGTAACACAGGAAGCATCACATTCGGGGGCGGACGCAGAGAAAAGAGCTCAGGCACACATCACCTACAGGAGCAGCGTTTCGGAAACGACATACGAAGCGATAAACGAAGTGCTTACAAAGGCATTCTGGGGGCATCCCCATGATGTGGAGAAAACGACCGAAGCCTTTAAGAACAGCCAGTTTGCCGTAGCGGCTTATGACGGCGGGCGGCTCGTCGGAGTCGCAAGAGCTGTGGCCGACACGGGAAGAGAAGACGAAAGGGCCACGGAAGGAAAGTATGCAACGATCCTTAATGTAGCGGTGGATCCCGGATATCAGGGACTTTCCATAGGGAAAAACCTGGTCCTCAACCTTTCGGGCCTTATCCCCGCAAAGACGATAGTGCTGAACACTCATCCCGGAGCGGTGGGATTTTACAACAAGATCCGCGAATACAGGCGGAATCTGTATGTGTTTGAAAAGCACATACATGAAGGCGGTCAGCGTGAGATGCCTCCCGAAAGGCGGATATCGATGTTCACGCCAAAAGGTTTTAAGTTTCCGCAGGAATATATCTGACAGATGAGGAAAGACAGATGGAATTTGAGACTCTGTGTTTACATGCAGACAACAACATAAAAGACGAATGGGGGACGCTCACGACACCTATCTGTCAGTCGGCGACCTTTGTGCATAAGGGTGTGGATGTGCCTTCGGACTACAGTTACTCAAGGCTTTCAAATCCCACAAGACGCCACGTGGAGCGTCTGGTGGCTGCGCTTGAAGGCGGCGCGGATGCATATGCTTTTTCTTCGGGAATGACAGCGATCACGGTGTCAATGATGCTGTTAAAGCCCGGGGATCATGTGATCGCAAACGACGATCTCTATGGCGGGGCCCTGCGGCTGTTCAGGAATGTGAACGCGCTAAACGGCCTCGAATTTGATTTTCTGGACACTTCGGATATAGAGGCTGTGAAGGCAAAGATACGCCCGAACACGCGGCTGATATACATAGAGACGCCGTCAAACCCGCTCATGCAGGTCACGGATATCAGAAAGGCGGCTGAAGTGGCGCATGCGAACAACGCGTGGCTTTTTGTCGACAACACGTTTCTGACGCCCTATTTTCAAAAGCCCTTAGAGCTCGGCGCGGATATTGTGATCCATTCGGGGACAAAATACCTCGGCGGCCATAATGATACGCTTGCGGGATTTGTTGTGGCATCCACCGAAGAGCTTGCAAAAAAAGTCCTGTATTATTCAAAGACCATAGGCGGACAGCTTGCGCCGTTTGATTCTTTTCTCATCGAGCGTGGGATCAAAACGCTTCCGATCCGTATGGACAGGATCAACGAGAACGCCGGGAAGATAGCCGCATACCTGAAGAACGAAAAAAAAGTCAGAAAAGTGTACTATGTGGGGCTTCCGGAAGCAAAAGGATATGATATCATAAAAGAACAGTCAAAAGGCTTCGGAGGCATGATATCCATCGAAGTGGAATCGAAGGAACTTGCCGAAAAGATCCTTTCGGATGTAAAGATCTTTCAATATGCGGAGTCCCTCGGAGGCGTGGATTCGCTCATCACTTATCCTATGCTTCAGACGCATGCGGACGTGCCTTTGGAAGAAAGAAACAGGAGAGGGATCAACGACAGATTCCTTCGCATATCGGTGGGCATCGAGAATGCAAAGGATCTGATCGAGGATCTGAAACAGGCGATAAATGGGTAAATATGATTTTGATGTCATAACAGACAGAAGGAACACAAATTCACTTAAATATGATTTTGCCGTGCAGCGCGGGAAACCCGCCGATGTCCTGCCTCTCTGGGTCGCAGACATGGACTTCAAGACTGTCCCCGAGGTGAGAGAAGCGCTTGCCGAAAAAGCGGCGCACGGGATATTCGGGTATTCCGAGCCTGACGACGGATATTTTTCCGCAGTCGAAACATGGTTTTCAAAGCATTTCGGCTGGACTCCGGAAAGAAAAAGACTGGTGCTTTCCTGCAGCGTGATCTTTTCGCTCTGTAATCTCATAGAGGCGGTCACAGAGCCCGGAGACGCAGTGATAATAAATCCTCCGGTATACTATCCCTTTGGTGAATCCATACTAGAAAATAACAGGAAGCTTGTGACCTCGGACCTTGTGTACAGGGACGGGCGCTATTTCATAGATTTTGACGACTTTGAGCAAAAAATCATAAAAGAAAACGTCAAAATGTATGTGCTCTGCAACCCGCACAATCCTGTTGGACGTGTGTGGCGCACGGATGAACTGAAGCGTCTTTCTGAGATTTGCCTTAAGCACGGCGTTTTTGTGGTGTCGGACGAGATACACGGAGATTTTGTCTATCCCGGACATGAGTTCACAAGCTATGCCACACTTGGTGAAACGGCGCTGAAACACGCGGCAATCTGCACCTCCGCGTCAAAGACCTTTAATCTTGCGGGACTGCACAATTCAAATACATACATCTATGATGATGAGGTAAGGCAGCGGTTTTTGACCATACAGAACAAAAAGGGATATTCCCAGTCAAACATCATGGGGATCGTTGCCTGCAAGGCCGCCTATACCTACGGTGAGCAGTGGCACAGGGAGCTTGTGGAGTATCTGACGGGAAATCTCAGGTTTTTACGTGATTACCTGAAGGAAAACATTCCGGGAATACGGCTCGTGGAGCCGGAAGGCACTTATCTTGCGTGGCTCGACTGTAAAGGGCTGGGATACAGTGACGCGGATCTGAACGATATTATCGTGAACAAAGCAAAGCTCTGGCTTGACGCGGGAAATATCTTCGGAAAGCCCGGGGAATATTTTGAAAGGATTAATATTGCCTGCCCGCGCGAAATTCTGAGCGATGCGCTGCAGAGGCTGAAAAACGCGTTTTGACATGGTTCGCGGACTTTCATACGAAGGAGAGGGTTATGATAAACAGAAAACGGCTGACAGATGAGTTTTTGCGGCTCGCGGCTTTTGATTCCGAGTCGTTTCACGAGAAGGAAACAGCAGGATATCTTTTTGAAAAGCTGCGTTCTCTGGGGCTTGATGTGACCATGGACGATGCAGGAAAACTGATCGGAAGCGGTCCGGAAGGCGCGGGAAATATATATGGTTTCCTGAAAGGGAACAGTGAAGGCGAGAGCCTGCTGTTTTCAGCTCACATGGACACGGTCTCCCCGGGAAAAGGGAAAAAGCCTGTGTTTCATGAGGACGGGACGGTCACGAGCGACGGCACTACTGTGCTCGGAGCCGATGATATCACAGGGATCGCTGCTATACTTGAGTTGCTTCAGGTGATACAAGAAGACGGGCTCAGCCACCCGGACATAGAGGTGGTGTTTTTTGTCGCTGAGGAGCCTTACGGCAGAGGGTCTTCCGTTTTCGACTATTCAAAGATACGGTCAAAGACCGCATATGTACTGGATCTCGACGGGCCTGTCGGTACCATTGCGAACCGCGCCCCCACGATATTACAGTTCAGGGCGGAAGTCACGGGAAAAAGCGCGCATGCCGGATTTGAACCTGAAAAGGGAATATCTGCGATAGCGGCTCTAAGTAAGGCTGTCTCGGAACTTAAGCTCGGGAAGATAGACGAAGAGACCACCGCAAATGTCGGGACTATAGGCGGAGGAACGGGAAAGAATATCGTTCCGGGCTCTGCATATGCAGAGGGAGAAGTGCGTAGCCTCTCCGATGAAAAGGCGTGGGATCTGGCGGAAGAGATAGGAAAGACATTTACAAAGGCCGCAGAGGAACAGGGCGCAAAAGTCGCATTTACCGCGAAGGAGATGGTGCATGCCTATTCCGTGGAGGAAGACGCGCCTGTGATCAAAAGGTATGCGAAGGCTATGGAGGATTTGGGCTTCGGAAAGCCGCGCATCATCACCACCTTCGGGGGTTCCGACAACAACAATCTGAGCCTTCACGGGATATCCGGGATCGTGGTGGCAAATGCCATGAATCACGTCCATACGACTCAGGAATATTTTTCCGTGGATGAACTTGAAAAGAGCACGGAGATACTGCTGAAACTATTATGAATCAAGGCTTTTCGGGCATCGGAGAATTTTTTGAAAAAACAGAAAAATTATGCTTGACAATCGGGTTAGCGTATGCTAACATATGCAACGTCAGTTAGCAAACGCTAACTTATGAACAACGGCATTCCCCATATGGTTGACTCCTATAAATAATATGTTGCGCAAGAGCTCCACATCCCGAAGAGTGTGGAGCTTTTGTATTTCTTTTCTTTTTGGTGAATTTGTGTAGATTGTGTGAAACTCATGCATTTGGCTCTTTGACATTTATATGAAATATGCTAAAATATAAAGAAATATGATAGACATGTTTTCTGTTACGGAGGCATATCATGATCTCAAATCAGGTTTTACAGAGTACCATTGAAGGAATAAAATCAATAGCGCATGCGGATCTTTGCGTGCTCGACGTTGAGGGTAAGGTCCTTGCGACGACCATTACCGACGCGGAGGGCTTTGAAGCGGCGGCCGCGGCATTTGTAGACTCGCCGGCGGACAGCCAGGTGATGCAGGGAAACCAGTTTTTCAAGGTGTTTGACGACAGACAGCTTGAATATATCATCGTTGTCAGAGGTGACAGCGATGATGTCTATATGATGGGCAAGCTTGCGTCCTTCCAGATATCGAGCCTTATCGTTGCCTACAAGGAACGCTATGACAAGGACAATTTCATAAAGAACCTCCTGCTCGACAATCTCCTTCTGGTCGATGTTTACAATCGCGCAAAAAAGCTCCATATCGATACGGAGGCACGCCGCGTTGTCTATACCATAGAAACTCATACCGACAAGGATAACGGCGCGCTGGAGACGGTGCGCAGCCTCTTTGCGGGAAAGACTCGTGACTTCATCACGGCCGTGGACGAAAAGAGCATCATAGTCGTAAAAGAGCTTAAGCCCGCTGAATCCTATGACGATCTTGAAAAGACCGGAAAAGTCATTCTCGACATGCTTAACACCGAAGCGATGTCACGCGTGAAAGTCGCTTACGGCACGATAGTGAACGATATCCGCGACGTTTCGCGTTCCTACAAGGAATCAAAGATGGCGCTCGAAGTGGGACGTATTTTCTTCAGCGACCAGAACATCGTGGCATATTCGAGACTCGGCATCGGAAGACTGATCTACCAGCTTCCCGCAACACTCTGCAGGATGTACATAAAAGAGGTGTTTGACAACATCTCTCCCGAAGATTTCGATGAGGAGACGCTTTCCACGGTAAACCAGTTCTTTGAGGACAATCTCAACGTTTCCGAGACCTCGAGAAACCTTTACATCCACAGGAATACTCTGGTCTATCGTCTTGACCGCATGCAGAAGGAGACCGGCCTCGATCTCAGAAGATTTGACGATGCGGTGACTTTCAAGATCGCGCTGATGGTCGTTAAATACATGAAATACATCGAATACACCGACCCTGCGCTTGCAAACAAAGATAAGTAGAGATATGGCATTCGATTTTAAAAGAGAAATGAACAAGATAGAAGCGCCCGTGATATCCTTTGAAAATGTCTCAAAGGCTTATCAGAAGGGCGTTTCTGCGCTTAAAAACGTAAACCTCACCATCAACAAGGGTGAGTTTGTTTTCATTGTGGGAGATTCCGGTTCCGGCAAATCCACAATGATCAAGCTGATGTTAAAAGAAACCGTTCCGACAAAAGGAAAGGTGTATGTCGCGGGACATTCCATAGCACGTCTGAGACGCACAAGAGTTGCGCTCTACAGGCGCAGTATAGGCGTCGTTTTTCAGGATTTCCGTCTGTTAAAGGACAGAAATGTTTTTGAAAATGTTGCTTTTGCGCAGCGCGTTGTGGGCGCAGGTCCGACCGAGATAAGACACCAGGTGCCCAAGATGCTTTCACTTGTCGGACTTTCGGACAAATACAAGGCTTATCCCGATGAACTCTCAGGCGGACAGCAGCAGAGGGTGGCGCTTGCGCGCGCGCTTGTCAACAACCCTGTACTTCTTCTTGCCGATGAGCCCACGGGAAATCTGGATCCCAAGAATTCGCGAGAGATCATGCGGCTTCTTGAGGATATCAACAAGCGCGGTACCACTGTTGTTGTGGTAACGCACAACAACGAGATAGTCGATGAGATGCAGAAACGCGTGGTGAAACTCCAGAACGGCTGCGTCGTGCGGGATGAGGAGAGAGGCACCTATGCTGTGGGGCATTCCCGCTATTCGTCCGAGGACGATGAAGACGATCTCATGTGGGGGCATTTATGAGCGCTGTAAGAACATTTTTTTACTGCGTCGGACAGGGCATAAAGGGACTTTTCAAAAACAGAGTCTATTCACTTGCTTCCGTTGCGACGATATCCGCCTGCCTGGTCTTATTGGGCGCGTTTTATTTTGTTGTGAAAAATCTCGATTCAATGCTAAAAGACGCTGAGCAGGCAGTCGGGATGACCGTTTTTTTTGACGAGGGCACGGACGAGCAGAGGATCATGGCCGTTGCGGACGAGATCAAGATGCGTGCTGAGGTTTCCTCCGTGGTCTATGTATCCGCGGACGAAGCGTGGGAAAGATACAAAAAAGAATCGCTCAGCGCAGAGCTCACCGAAGTGTTCGGAAACGACAATCCGCTTAAGGATTCGGCTTCACTTGAGATCTATACAAATGATGTCGACATGCAGGACATGCTCGTAAGATATGTGCGTTCCATAAAGGACGTCAGAAAGGTCAACTATTCGGCGTCTCTTGCGGAAGCGCTTTCGGACATCAAGATGATAGTGTATCTGGTCTCCGCGGGACTAATTGTGATCCTTGCGGCGGTCGCGGTGTTCCTTATACGCACGACGATCACCACCGGAATAAACGTAAGACGTTCCGAGATATCGATCATGTCGGTGATAGGAGCCACGGATTTTTTCATACGATCCCCGTTTGTCGTGGAGGGTGTGCTGATAGGGCTTCTCGGAAGCATCATTCCTATGTTTGTTTTGAATTACGCCTACGGAAAGATCGTGGAAACGCTTACGGTCAAATTTGGCGATATCTTTAACCTTTTCACTCTCCTTCCGAAGGAAGAGCTGCTAAAGACCTTTATCCCCATTTCGCTGGCTTTTGGCGCGGGCATCGGGTTCGTGGCCAGCTATTTCACTGCAAGAAAGCAGGTGAGACGCATTGAAGTCGAACATTTTTAAGCGGTGCGCCGCCTTTTCCCTTTTTGCTTTCATGAGCGTTTCCGTGTGTTTCGGAGCAGGCGCGGGAAATGTCTCGTATGCCGCCTCGTCCTACCAGTCACAGATAGACGCGGCCAAGGAAAAACAGGAAAAACTCAAGGAAAAGCAGAAGGAACTTGAAAAAAAGATAGCGGAGCTGAACGCGGAAAAAGCGAACATAGAAGAATACATTGCCGCGCTTGACGAGCAGTATGCCGCAGCTTATGAGGAATATGAGCTCACGGGCGAGGAGATCGCGGATACCGAACACCGCCTTGTGGACGTGCGCGCGGCCTATGAAAGGGTCAAGGCTCAGGAAGAAGCGCAGTACAAGGAAATGATGGCCCGCGTGAAATATATGTACGAAAACGGAGAGCAGCCGCTGATCGGGATGCTTTTCGGAGGGGCTGATGTGACCGAGATCTTTAATCAGCTTGAGTACAGACAGCAGATCACGAAATATGACAACACGCTCCTTGAAAACTACAAGGAGACAAAAAGGCAGACCGCAGAGACCGAAGCCTGTCTGACTGCGGAGCTTGAGACGCTTAAGACTCTGGAAGAATATCAGGAAGCAAATCTTAAAGGGCTTGAACAGATGTCTGCGGACAAGGCTGCAGAGCTTGAGGCTCTTGCAGCAGATCTCGGCGTGGACGAAGAGATGCTCTATGAATACTGGGACGAGATCCAGGCAAACAAAGATGACATCGACAGGCTTGTAAAGCTCGAAAAAGAGAGGATAGCCGAAGAAGAGAGAAAACGCAAGGAAGAAGAGGAACGCCTGAGACGCGAGGCAGAGCTTGCGGCGAGCAAGAGCATAAAGAACATCATCTGGCCTTTGCCGGGACACAGCCGCATCACCTCTTATTTCGGTTATCGTGACGCTCCCACAAAGGACGCCACCACTTACCACAAAGGGATCGATATATCCGCAAACACGGGTGTTGACGTGCTTGCGGCCATCGCGGGAAAGGTCGTTACGGCCACTTATTCCTATTCATCGGGAAATTACATAGTGATCGATCACGGAAACGGCGTGCGCACGATCTACTGCCATGCATCGAAGCTTCTTGTGAAGGTCGGGGACGAAGTGAAACGCGGGCAGGTCATTATGAAGGTCGGGTCCACGGGAGTATCCACGGGATCGCATCTTCATTTTGGCATTTTTATAAACGGCACTGCCGTAAACCCGCTTGATTACGTGGATTCCACCAAGGTGCTCAAGTAGCCTTCGGGGGGATGCAAAGTACGTCCACTTGATTCTGAACGGTTTCTGTGATACAATCATCCGAAATTATTGGGGATTTTTAGATTTGAGCGAGGTAATTTATGAATAAGAGTTTTTTGAGAGGCCTGCTGCTGGGCGCCGGAGTTTCGTTGTTTGCAATACTTGCGGGAGCAGTTATCGCCGGATGCGCGATAAACGCGGGAGGACGTCACACCATCGCAATAGGGACACCTACTGCGGGAGCGACAAGGACTGCAGATCTTGATATCACGATCACACCGGAAGTGAAGACACCTGATGTCGATCCCGTTAGCACCGCAACACCTGAAGCTGCCGTAACACAGGCAGTCAGCGGAAATACAGGAGCGGAGATCCCGGGAAACACTCCCACACCCACTCCCACGAGAAATGTTTCCTACAACATTTCCAAGGACCTTCTTAAGGATGATTTTGAAGACAAGCTCCTGCTTCTCGGACAGATCATAGAGGCATATTATTACAAGCCCGTTGCGGTGGAGGACCTCCAGGAGGGCCTTTACAAGGGCATCATGAGCGCGGTGGGCGATCCTTATACCTGCTATTACACTCCTGAGGAATACGATGCTCTGAACGAGAGCACAAGCGGCACATACTGCGGTATCGGCGCATATGTGAGCCAGAACGTCAACACCATGATCATTACCATCGTAAAGCCTTTTGTGGACGGCCCCGCATACAAGGCCGGCATGAGGGCCGAGGATGTAATTTACAAGGTTGACGGCATCGATGTGACCTCAATGGATATCAACAATGTCGTTGCGATGATGAAGGGCCCCGAAGGCACACAGGTCGTTGTGACGGTATATCGTGACGGCGAATACATCGATCTTACCATCACACGTGCATTTATCACGGTTCCCACCGTTGAGCACGAGATGAAGGACGGAAACATCGGATACATACAGGTATCTTCTTTTGATGAAGTGACCGGACCTCAGTTCATTTCTGCTGTGGACGATCTCACATCAAAGGGCATGAAGGGACTTATCATCGATCTTCGTGACAACACGGGCGGTCTCCTCATGACCTGCATAGACATGGCGGACTACATTCTCGATCAGAACAAGCTGATCGTTTACACAAAGGACCGTGACGGACTCGGAGACAACTTCTATTCCGACGACGGACATTCGGTGAACGTTCCCATCGTTATCCTGATCAACGGCTACAGCGCCAGCGCCTCCGAAGTGTTCACGGGTGCGCTTAAGGATCACGGCGTTGCATATACGATAGGCACAAAGAGCTTCGGAAAGGGCATCGTACAGTCAATCCTTCCGCTTACCGACGGTTCTGCCGTAAAGCTCACGACATCGAGTTATTTCTGCCCTTCGGGCGTATGCGTTCACGGCATAGGCATCGAGCCCGACACGGAAGTCATCCTTGACAAGGAAGCTGAAGAAGACAATCAGATCAAGGCTGCGATCGAATATCTGCAAAAGAATATCAGATAACGGCCACACGGAGGAAATATGAAGATAGCGATACTTGGATACGGCACGATAGGATCGGGCGTGTTTGAAGTGTTCGGCACGAACGTGGACAACATAAAGAAAAGAGCTGGAGAGGAGATCACCGTAAAGCGCGTGCTGGATCTTCGCGAATTTCCTGGCGACCCAGTCGAAGCGTGTCTGACACACGATTTCAGGGACATCGCCGATGATCCCGAGATAGAGTGCGTTGTGGAGACCATGGGCGGAAACGAGCCTGCGTACACATTCTTAAAGGAGCTTCTCTTAAAGGGAAAATCCGTATGCACTTCAAACAAGGAACTTGTTGCGAACCACGGCACCGAACTCCTTGAGATCGCAAGACAGAAAAAAATCAATTTTCTCTTTGAAGCGTCCGTAGGCGGCGCGATCCCCATCATCCGCCCTCTCATGGAAAGCTTTTCGGGTGATGAGATAATAGATATCTGCGGCATCATAAACGGCACGACAAACTACATCCTCACAAAGATGGACAGAGACGGCGCGGATTATGCCGATGTGCTTGCTGAGGCTCAGGCAAAAGGCTTTGCAGAGAGAAATCCCGAGGCGGACGTTGAAGGACACGACGCGGCGAGAAAGATCGCGATCCTTGCTTCACTTGCGTGCGGCGCGGAAGTGGATTTCCGCGATGTCTACACCGAGGGCATCACAAAGCTCACGGCTCTCGACTTTGAATATGCGAGAAGAATGGGACGTGTGATAAAGCTCATCGCCAGCATGAGAAAGATCGACGGCAAGGTCTTCTCCACCGTAAGACCTATGCTCATTCCCGCGGAGACTCCGCTTTATACGGTAAATGATGTGTTCAACGGCATCCTTGTGAACGGACGCTTTTCAAAGAGCATCATGTTTTACGGGAGCGGAGCGGGAAAGCTTCCCACTGCCAGCGCGGTCGCTGCCGATGTCATTGAGGTCGCAAAGAACAGGGGAAGAAATATCCCGATCGTATGGAGCAACAAGAAACAGCCCATCGAAGACCGCATGGAGCAGAAGAACGATTTCTTTATCCGTGTGAAGCACAGTGACAGGCACAAGGCAAAAGAGGTATTTTCGGGCGTACATATCGACGAACTCAAGCCCGAAAACGGCGAGTTTGCTTTCATTGCGAGAAATATGGCTGAAAAGGACTACGAAGAGGCCGCAAAGAAGGTCGATATCATCAACAAAATCAGACTTTTGAATGTGGCACAGAGATAATGCCGGGCATAAAAATAGCGGGACCGCACTTAAGCGATCCCGTGTTTTTTTATCTGTCAGGCGCAGGTGTAAAAAAGTGCCAGCGCGCATTTCCCAAAGCGTAAGCTTCCGGGCTCGCACATTGTGAGCAGGAAATCGCAGTTGGGGGCGATCTTTTTAAGCATCTGGAGGAGCTTTCCGGCTTCCTTGGGGCATCCCACATAGGCTATGCCGACAGGGTCAGTCGAGTTTTTGTCGAAATTTGCTTTAAACTTGTCGACAAGGGCCTTTAAAGCAAGGCGTGTGTTTTTTGCCCTGCCTTCCATGACGATCTCGCCACAGTAGTTGCTCTTGAAAATGGGCTTTGAAATGCGCTTTGAGCCGGCTGCGAATACTGATGCAAGCTTGTCGCGCTTTACCAGAAGGAGTTTTACGGCTTCGCTGAGCGACATGTCATTGTCGCGGAGCTTTACAGCATTCATGACCTGAAGTATCTCACCGAGCGATATCGAAAGAGTGTCAAAAATGACGACTTTTCTCCCCGGAAATTCCTTTTTGATGACATTTGCCGCGGCACAGGCTTTTTCATATCCGTCACCGATCGAAGAGGAGACCGAGAGATGAAGGATATCGGTGCCTGCCTCAAGTGCGGGGCGCCAAATGCTGTCAAAGTCCGAACCGGCTGCAACCCTGATGTCATGCCGCTTTGCTGAGTTTGCGGAAATACCGGCGTCTGTTGTTATATTAAATTTCATAACGACTCACATCCTTTCATCTTGTGTACAATATTAGATTAGCACGATATATTTACAATGTCAAGGGTTCTTGCGCTGTTTTTTTCTTGTTTTTATCGCTATAAAGTTGTAAAATCAAATGGAACAAAACGACGAACGGGTGAAGATGATGTACGACATAAGACTTATCACAGGAAAACTCAACAGGTGGGGGAGATTCATGAAAAAGTATTCTTTCCCCACTTACAACGATATCCCGAACCTCGGGCTCTATATGGACCAGGTCCTCACGCTGATGACCCAGTATCTTGCGCCGCTTACGACGGAAGGGCAGCCCGATGCCGCTATCACCGCGGCGACCATCAACAACTATGTGCGTGTAAAGGTCATGCCCGCGCCCGAAAAAAAGAAATACAACCGTGTGCATATTGCATATCTCATCATAATCTGCACATTGAAGCAGGCCTTGAGCATCTCGGAGATCCAGCGTCTTATTCCGACGGGTCTCAGCGATGATGAGATGAGGACACTCTATAATGAGTATGCGCGCTGCTACAAGGCATCCGTGCTCTTTTTCATAAACGAAGTAAGGGACGAGGCAGACCGCATCCTGAATGTCGGAAACAAGCTCCTTGAGGACCATGACCCCGGAGAGAGGAGCAAGGCAGATCAGAGCGACGGCACCGAAAAAATGGAGTTTTCAAAAGAAGAAAAAGAGGAGTTCGACTATGCGGTAAAAAAACTGATATTCTCATCCGCCACGATCTCAAATTTCGCAAAGCTCCTCACATCAAAGCTTGTTCAGCTCGGAGACGTGGAGTTCACCGAAGAAGCGGTGCAGGACAGACTGATCTGAAAAACTTAAAAGCTATAAAAATCCCCCGGCTCATGTGAACCGGGGGATGATCTTTTTTTGGATATAAAGATCAAAGCCTGAACTTTGCGATGATCTCTCTGAGCTCTTCAACTGCCTTTCTGCACTCATCGACCTTGTCGAGGGATGTTGTGGAGTCGGCTGCAAGAGACTGGGTCTTGTCTGCGATCTCAGCGATGCCGTTTGTGGACTCGCCGACGGTCCTGTCGATACCGGTGATGGCTTCCATGATGGAGTTGATCTCGGCATTCAGTTCGTTGATGCTTGTGCGGATGCTGTTCATGCTGTCACCGAAGGTCTCCGCATCGGTCTTGTACTGAACGCTGACATTGCCAAATTCCTTATAGTCGGTGAGAACGTTGCTCTCAAGGAATCCGGTGGTCTCGGACAGGCATTCTGCCATCTTGTTAACGGCAGATGTAACTTCATTAACGATGCCGCTGATGTTTCCTACAGCCTGTGCTGTCTGATCGGCAAGGCCTCCGATCTCGGATGCTACGACTGCAAAGCCGCGGCCCGCATCACCTGCTCTTGCTGCTTCGATGGAAGCGTTGAGAGCGAGGAGGCTTGTCTGAGAGGAGATGGCCATGATGGTCTCTGTGAGGGCGTTGATCTTGTCAACGGCCTTTGAAGCCTTGATCGCGTCATCGGATTTAACCTTGACGGATTCATACATATCGATGGTCTTTTTGCTTGCTTTCTGAGTTGTCTCGGCAAGAGTGGCAGCTCTTCCGGATACCTCACGGGAAAGATCCGCACCATTGTTTGCGAGGCCGTTGATGTTTGAAACGCTTGTCTGCACATTTCCTACATTTGCGGTGATGCCTGTTGTGGTAGCGGATGTTTCTTCCATTCCCGCAGCAAGCTCTTCGGTGGTTGCCGAGTTGTCCTGGCAGATCGCGCTGACATTCTCGACTGTATCACGAAGACCTGTAACGTTGGACTCGACGCTGTTGCTTGCGTGATTGATTGAATTGACTACATCACGGAGACTCTCGCGCATGTCGCCGACGGTCCTTGAGATCATGCCGATCTCATCGGAACGCTTTTCAAGCTTGTCAGCAACAGGGTTGTGAGTGAAATCGAGATCTGCGGCCTGATTGATGACTTCCACGAGTTCCTCGAGACCCTTGAGCATGAGAGTGGATACGACCATTATTATGATCATTGCGAGCACAAGGCTGATGGCACCGAAGATGATCATGTTGAGTCTCATCTTGGATACACCTGCAAGCATTACGTCCTTATCGGCTGTAACGATAACGATGTTTCCGCTCTTTGTGAACGCATAACCGGCAATCTTGTCAGAACCCTTATAGTTGTAAATGGTGGAACCGTCTTCCACTTTCTTTCCTGCCTGAAGGTCAGAAACGATACCCTTAACGGCTGCATTTTCAACGGGATTTCCGATCTTTGATGAATCGGTATGATAGAGCATAGTGCCGTCGGGGCTTACCATGTATGCATAGGAGCCTTTGACGCCGAGCATCTCGATGTTTCCTATGAGCGCATCGTAGTCGATGTTGATGAGCTTGTCATAGTCTGCGGTGACAAGAACGATGTTTCCGGTATCTGTGAAGGAGTAACCGGCAAGCTTTAATGCTCCCTTGTATTCATAGATAACAAAACCGTCATCCACTTTCTTTCCTGCCTGGAGATCTTTTACGATACCCTTAACGGCAGCGTTTTCAACGGGCTGACCGATCTTGTCGGGATTTGTGTGCCAGAGCATGGTGCCATCAGGGCTAACCATATATGCATAGGAACCTTCAACGCCGTCGATCTCGATGTTCCCGAGAAGCGCGTCATAGTCGATCTGAAGGAATGCATCATAATCGGCGGTAACGATGACTATGTTTCCGGTCCTGGTGAAAGCATATCCCGCGAGCTTCATGGCTCCCTTGTATTCATAGAAGATGGCGTCGTTTTCTACTTTCTTTCCTGCCTGAAGATCTGCAACGATACCCTTTACGGCTGCGTTCTCAACGGAACCGCCGATCTTGGAAGCGGTGGGATGCCAGAGCATCGTACCGTCCGGGCTTACCATGTACGCATAGGATCCTTCCACTCCGCGGATGGTAACATTTCTCATGATGGATGAAAGAGAATTCTGGGGAATGTCGCCGCCCAGTTTTTCAACCTCATCGATAGCTGTTGCGGTCCCCTCGGCAAGGTTGAGTGCGTAGTTCTTGTAAACGCCCTCCTCAATGCTTCTGGAGAAATTGATGGAGATGGCAGCTTCTTCGGCAAGATTCATGGCATATCCGCCGTAAGCCGTTTCACCGAGGTCAGTTGCGAAATCGATGCCGATCGCGGTCTCTTCCGCAAGGTTTTGAGAATAATTGAGATAGGTGGTCTGCATCGCGTTTGATGCTCTTAACATACCACTCACCACAAGAACAACTACAGTTGCCAGAATGATGACACAAACGATCAAGGTGATCTTTGTGCTGAGTCTTGACAGCAGTCCTACTTTACGCTGCCCGTGAGATGTACTTCCTTTTACATCCATTTCGTAAACCCTCCTGAAATAATGTGTTGGTTGATAGAAATAAAGTGTTTCCGGGGTGTGGCCATACGAAAAGAGACAGAAAACCCCTTATGGGCGATTATACCATCGTAGAACAATAGAGTCAACAATATTGAAAGGGTTTAATAAAGGCTTTACAAAGTACTATGTGAAAACGGTGTAAATGGTTAAAATGTTTGACAAAACAGTATATATGAGATAAAATTCTTTAGCCTATGTCCTCATGGGCGGTTTGTTTTTTGTTATTATTTTCAGGAGTAACCATAAATGCAGTTTCAAAACGAGATCAATAAAAGACGCACTTTTGCGATAATTTCCCATCCTGATGCCGGTAAAACGACACTCACGGAAAAACTTCTCCTTTACGGCGGAGCGATCAATCTCGCCGGATCCGTAAAAGCAAGAAAGACCGCAAGGCATGCGGTTTCCGACTGGATGGAGATAGAAAAGGAACGTGGTATTTCGGTAACGTCTTCCGTAATGCAGTTCAGATATGACGGATTTTGCATAAATATACTTGATACCCCCGGACACCAGGATTTCTCGGAGGACACATACAGAACGCTCATGGCGGCGGATTCCGCTGTCATGGTGATAGACGGATCGAAGGGTGTCGAGGCGCAGACCATAAAGCTTTTCAAGGTCTGTGTCATGAGGCATATCCCGATCTTCACCTTCATCAACAAGCTCGACCGCGACGCAAGAGACACGTTTGAACTTCTCGATGAGATCGAGAGCGTGCTCGGGATCCACACCTGCCCCATCAACTGGCCTATAGGTTCGGGAAAGAACTTCAAAGGCGTTTACGACAGGAATACAAAGGAGATCACAAGATTCTTTGCGGCAAATGCGGGCCAGACCGAAGTCGAGGAGGCTACACTCGCCATAGACGATCCGGGTATCGACGACCTGATAGGCAGAGAAAACCACCGCATCCTTTGCGATGAGCTTGAGCTTCTCGGAGGCGCGGGCGATGAATTTGACCTTGAAGCGGTGCACAAAGGCGAGCTGACACCTGTATTTTTCGGCTCCGCTCTCACAAACTTCGGCGTGGAGACCTTCCTTTCGCATTTCCTCAAAATGACCGAGACGCCGCTCCCAAGGATGAGCGACGAAGGGCTTATCGAGCCCACGGATGACGATTTTTCCGCGTTTGTGTTCAAGATCCAGGCAAACATGAACAAGGCGCACCGTGACCGTATCGCGTTCATGAGGATATGCTCCGGCAAATTCACCGCGGGCGAGGAAGTGTACCATGTTCAGGGCGATAAAAAACTCCGCCTGTCGCAGCCTCAGCAGATGATGGCAAATGACAGAAAGATAGTGGAAGAGGCTTACGCAGGAGATATCATAGGCGTTTTCGATCCCGGCATCTTTTCGATAGGTGACACCATATGTGCGTGCGGGAGAAAATTCAGATACGAAGGCATTCCCACATTTGCGCCCGAGCATTTTGCAAAGATTCGCCAGGTCGACACCATGAAGCGCAAGCAGTTTTTGAAAGGTGTGAACCAGATAGCGCAGGAAGGCGCGATACAGATATTTAAGGAATTCAACACCGGTATGGAGGAGATCATCGTGGGAGTAGTGGGAACTCTCCAGTTCGATGTACTGAAATACAGGCTTGACAGTGAATATGGGGTTGAGATCCGCATGGATCAGCTCCCTTACGAATACATCCGTTGGATCGCAAATCCGACAGAGGTCGACATAGACCGCCTGAACCTCACTTCAGATTCCAAGCGCGTTGTGGACCTCAAGGACAGACCGCTCATCATCTTTACCCATGAGTGGAGCATCAGGACCGTGCTCGAGAGGAACAAGGACCTGAAACTTGCCGAATTTGCAAGGAACTAAGAGGTGGCATACCGGCAGAGCCGGGAGGGACCAAAATGGAAGAAGACAAAAAGGGTAAAAAGAAGAAGCTCAACGCAGAGCAGGAAGAAAAGATCAAGGCCGCGACCATAGCAAAAGCCGAAACGGAAGAAAACAACAGGGAGGCTATGAAATCAGAGCCCGTGCAGGTAATGCCGGTGGTCGCGATAAAGGGACTTGTGATGCTTCCGGGCATGCTTGTACATTTCGACCTTCACCAGGACGAGTCTGTGAGCGCGATAAACGCAGCAATGAAGGAGGGCAGGTCTGTTCTCATTTCCGCGCAGCGTGAAAATGCCGCAGGCACCTTCGGAATAGACGATATCTACGCCATCGGCACCATCTCCGCGATCAAGCAGATGATCAAGATGCCGGGAAATATCGTACGCGTACTCGCTCAAGGACAAAGACGTGGACACCTCCTCAATTTTACCCAGACTTCACCTTATCTTGAGGCGAGAGTTGGCCTGCCCTACGAAACGGTTGCGGCATCTCTTCCCGTCACCGACCAGAGAGCGATGCTCAGAGGTCTCAAGGACATTCTTGAAGAGTATTTTCTGGCCAACGACAAGCTTGCAAAGGAAGTCACAAAGCAGCTCGTTGCCTGTGATTCGGTGGACCTTCTGATCAACCAGATCGCCATTTCCATCCCTATGACCACGACGTCAAAGCAAAAGATCCTTGAGGCCATGGATATCATGGACCGCTTCCAGGCAGTCGCTGTCACGCTTACCAATGAGATAGAGATAATCCGCATAAAGAAAGACCTTCAGGGAAAAGTGCGCGAACGCGTCGACAAGAACCAGAAGGACTATATCATGCGCGAGCAGATGAAAGTGATAAGAGAGGAACTCGGTGAAAAGAGTGCGCTCGACGATGCCGATGAATTCCTCGAAGCGCTCAACGATCTTGTCTGCTCCGATACCGTGCGCGAAAAGATCAAAAAAGAGATCGAGCGCTACAAGAATGTCGCAGGAAGCCAGGCGGAATCCGTCGTTTCGAGGACTTATATCGAAACGCTCCTCTCACTTCCGTGGGACAAGATGACAAAGGACAACAATTCCATCGAGAACGCAAAGCGTACTCTCGATAAGGATCACTACGGCCTTGACAAGGTCAAGGAGCGCATTCTTGAATTTCTTTCGGTGCGCATACTGAACACCAAAGGACAATCACCCATTCTGTGCCTTGTCGGCCCGCCCGGAACAGGAAAAACGTCCATCGCGCGTTCCGTTGCCGCAGCGCTTGACAAGAAATATGTGCGTATCTGCCTCGGCGGTGTAAGAGATGAAGCCGAGATCAGGGGCCACAGAAAGACATACATAGGAGCAATGCCCGGACGCATCATCACCGGGCTTAAGGAAGCAGGCACAAAGAATCCGCTGATGCTCCTTGATGAAATAGACAAAGTGAGCTCGGATTACAAGGGAGACACTTCTTCCGCACTTCTTGAAGTGCTCGATCCCGAGCAGAACAGACATTTTGCGGATCATTATGTGGAGATACCCGTGGATCTTTCCGAGGTCCTTTTCATCTGCACCGCAAACTCGGTAAAGACCATACCGAGACCGCTCCTTGACCGTATGGAGGTCATTGAGGTAAACAGCTACACCGATAACGAAAAAATGCATATCGCAAAGGATTTCCTGTATCCAAAGCAGCTTGAGAAAAACGGCCTTACCGACAAGATGCTCAAGGTTTCGGAAGGTGCGATAAAGTTGATGATCTCGGGCTATACAAAGGAAGCCGGCGTGAGAAATCTGGAACGCCGCTTCGGTGAACTTTGCAGAAAAGCTGCGAGAAGGATACTTGAAGAAAAGCAGGCTTTCGAGAAGGATGAAAAGAATTCCGGAAAGACCTTTAAGCCCACGGCTGTAAAGGTTACGGACAAAAATCTTCCCGATTTCCTCGGAAAGCAGAAATATCACGATCTTAAGGCAAACCGCAAGGCTGATGTCGGCATCGTGCGCGGTCTTGCATGGACAGAAGTCGGGGGAGACACACTTCAGATCGAAGTCAATACCATGCCCGGCAAGGGTGAACTCATCCTTACAGGTTCTCTGGGCGACGTGATGAAAGAATCCGCAAGGATCGCGCTTTCCTATGTGCGTTCCCTCTCGGACAAGATCGGGCTTGACGCGGAGTTTTTTGAAAACCATTCCGTTCATGTGCATGTGCCTGAAGGAGCGACTCCAAAGGACGGTCCTTCTGCAGGTATCACTATGGCTACAGCGATCTATTCGGCACTTTCCGGTAAGCCGGTGAGGGCTGATGTCGCGATGACCGGTGAGATCTCGCTACGCGGACGTGTAATGCCCATAGGTGGCCTCAAAGAAAAGCTTCTTGCTGCAAACAAAGCAGGCATCAAGCTGGTGCTCATCCCCCAAGAAAATGAGCCCGACCTTGCAGAGATCTCCGAGGAGATAACGGCAGGCATGCAGGTCATCCCTGTGAGCGACATGCAGCAGGTGCTGAAATACGCATTATACACAAAATAAAAACAGAACAGGATTTTTATAATGGACTCGGAAGCATTAATGCTCTACAAGCTGATCATACTATATATTCTCGACAGACTCGAAATGCCGGTAAGCAACGCCGAGCTCACAAGGATCATCCTTGAGAGGCAGTATGCTGCCTATCTTGAGATACAGCAGGCCCTTTCTGACCTTGTCGAGGATGCATATATCGAGATAACGGATTCGCACAATTCACATTTTTACACGATCACCGGCGAGGGCAGGCAGACTCTCGACTATTTCTACAAGGATATCTCTGTGGCTCTCCGCGATGAGATAGATGCATTTCTTTCAAAGGAACAGTATCATCTGCGCGACAAGGAGGCTTCCACATCCGATTATTATGAGGGAAAAAAGGACGAGTATATCTGCGAACTAAAGGTGGTAGAGCGTGGAAATGAGCTGGTGTTCATAAAACTCATGGTCGCGAGTGAACGAGAGGCGGATACTATCTGCAACAGATGGAAGGAAGCCAACGCGGACGTTTATGAATATCTGATCTCCCGCCTTCTTGCAGGCAAAAAGCCGGAAGAGACCGCCAACGCGGAATAAGGCTTACAGAATAAGAAAAGAGGTTTTTTGAGATGACAAATGCCGAAAAAGCGCTGAAGCTCCATGAGGAACTGCAAGGCAAACTCACAACGGAGAGCAAGATGCCGATAAAGACAAGGGAAGATCTTGCGCTCCTTTACACTCCCGGTGTTGCGGAACCCTGCAAGGTCATACATGACGATCCCGATGCGGTGTACAAATACACCGTAAAGCAGAACACCATTGCCGTGGTATCGGATGGTTCTGCAGTGCTGGGACTCGGAAACATCGGAGCTGCCGCAGCAATGCCCGTTATGGAAGGAAAGGCCGTGCTCTTCAAGGAGTTTGGCGGAGTGAACGCGTTCCCCATCTGCCTTGACACTCAGGATACCGAAGAGATCATAAAGACAGTCGTAAACATAGCTCCGTCTTTTGGCGGCATCAATCTTGAAGATATCTCCGCACCTCGCTGTTTTGAGATCGAGCGGCGTTTAAAGGAACTGCTCCCCATCCCCGTTTTTCATGACGATCAGCACGGAACGGCGATAGTAGTGCTCTCGGGCATTATCAATGCCCTTAAGGTAGTCGGAAAGAAGAAGGAGGACTGCCGCATCGTTGTGAATGGCGCAGGTTCCGCGGGTATCGCTATCTCAAAGCTTCTTTTGAGATACGGTTTCCCCAACCTCACACTTTGTGACAAGGTGGGGATCCTTGCAAAGGATACGGAAGGCCTCAACTGGGCGCAGAAGGAGATGACGGAAGTTACAAATCTTGAAGGACGTCACGGAACGCTTGCGGACGCGCTTGTCGGCGCCGACATATTTGTCGGTGTTTCCGCACCCGGCATCGTAACTCCCGAGATGGTCTCAAAGATGAACAGGGATTCTATCCTTTTTGCGATGGCAAATCCTGTGCCCGAGATCATGCCAGACCTTGCAAAGCAGGCGGGAGCCCGCGTGGTCGGTACGGGACGCTCGGATTTCCCGAACCAGGTGAACAATGTCATCGCTTTCCCCGGCATCTTCAAGGGTGCGCTTGAGGGACGCGCGAGAGCCATCACCGAGGAGATGAAGCTTGCGGCAGCGCTTGCAATTGCTTCGCTGGTTCCCGACGATGAGCTTAATGAGAACAATATCATGCCGCAGCCGTTCGATCCCCGCGTTTGCGAGTGCGTGAGCCGCGCGGTCAGAGAAAACATAAAGAAGTGACTTTCTGCTTTTCGTGAGCAGCATTGATCTTGAACACAATATCGCAATATACAATAAGAACAGGGCATTTTTTATCTTGTTTTTTGACATGTGATTTGGTATACTTGCATATGTGTTTACGGGGTATTAGCTCAGCTGGGAGAGTGCCTGGTTCGCAATCAGGAGGTCAGGGGTTCGATCCCCCTATGCTCCATTCCCTGTCACAAGGAGGGGCTCGTTTTTCGGGAAGATTCCTTGCGACTAAGTCGGTCCGTAACGGATCGGCTTGTTTTTTAGGTATGCGTAAAACACAAATTTGTTAAATTTGCTACACATTTCATACACAATTCGATGTTAATCTTAAGTCACAGTCAGGAAACAAACGGCTGCGGCGTGAGGTGAAGACATGGCAAAGGAAGTATTCAACAGATACGAACTCAAGTTCCGTATCAACGACAAACAGTATAAAGAGCTCAGGGAGCGCCTTTCGGAGTATATGGAAGCCGACGCCTACAGCAAGAACGGCGATTTTTACACCATATGCAATATCTATTATGACACTCCCTCAAATGATCTCATCAGACGTTCCATAGACGGGCCCGTCTATAAGGAAAAAATGAGACTCAGGAGCTACGGCACTGTCGGCACCGACACCAAGGTATTTCTTGAGATCAAAAAGAAATACAAAGGCCTTGTAAACAAGCGCAGAACAAAGATCATCCTGAGTGATGCCTATGATTACTTCGAAACGGGCAAAAAGCCCGAAGTCAGGCAGTTCATGAACGGACAGGTGCTTAACGAGATCGACTATATGAAAACACGCCTGGGCCTTGTTCCCAAGGTATTCCTTTCATATGACAGATGCGCCCTGTTCGCAAAGGACGATCACGAATTCAGAGTCACCTTTGACAGAAATATCACCGCGCGAAGATATGACCTTGGGCTCCACTATGGTATTTACGGCGACAAGCTCATTGGAGACGACGAGTGGATAATGGAAGTCAAGATAGACCGCGCCATGCCTCTTTGGATGACAAGCATCCTTTCCGATATGAAGATCTACAAAAACAAATTTTCAAAATACGGCGAGGAATACAGGCTTTTCGTTGAAGCGCAGACTGCTGCGCGCCGTTTGGGAGCGACTGAAAAAATTTACGGCAAGGAGACGGAAAAATGCTCGAATCACTACTCGGAATTACAAACGATAGTTCAATAACAACTCTTACAACCATCACCTGCATGTTGTTTGCGGTGATACTCGGTATCATAATAGCTGCGGCATATGCCATCATCACAAAAAAAGAGGAGATATCCTTAAGCTTTTTCCTGACACTTGTGATCATGCCCGCCGCTGTGGCACTTGTGATAGTGCTGGTAGGAAGCAATCTGGCGCGCGCTCTTTCGCTTGGCGGCATATTCGCTCTCGTACGTTTCAGAAGCATGCCCGGTGACGGCAAAGATATCTCTTTCGTGTTTGTAGCAATGGCAGCGGGGCTTTCATCCGGACTCGGATTCCTTACCATCGCGCTCGCGGCGACCGTCGTGCTCGCGCTCGTCGTGGTCGTTGTCACAAAGGTTGCGGGACTGGTATTTGCAAACAACACCCAGTCGTTAAAGATCGTGATCCCCGAAGACATGGATTACAGCGATGCTTTCAAGGATATCTTTGAAAAGTACACCGACAGGGCGGAACTTGAAAAGGTAAAGACGACAAATATGGGAACTCTCTACGAACTCGCATATTATGTAAACATGAAGAGCGATGCCGATGAGAAGAAGTTCCTCGACGAGATAAGGACAAGAAACGGAAATCTCTCCGTTATTCTTGCAAAGCAGCTTAAAAAGAAAGAAGAACTGTGATATCACTAAAGAGCCGGCCTCGACGCCGGTTCTTTTTTGCGCCTGCACTGCGGCTTCTGCGATTGACAACAGCGGGCAGAAATGGTATAAATCTTACGCGGTCAAATGCCGCAGGAGAAAGCAACTAAACGGCAAAAACAAAGATATTCGGGAAAGGACCCGGGGGGTACAGATGGTTGATTTTGAAAAGAGATTAAAAGAAATAGACGAAGTGATCGAAAAAGGCCCGTTCAAAGCGGACTGGACAAGCCTTACAAAATGGCGCACGCCACAGTGGTTTGAGGATGTAAAGTTCGGCATTTTCATCCATTGGGGAGTTTTTTCCGTTCCTGCATTTGCAAACGAATGGTATTCGAGAAGTATGTACTGTCAGGGAACCCGCGAATTTGAACATCATGTGAAGACCTACGGACCGCAGAAAGACTTCGGCTATAAGGATTTCATCCCGATGTTCAAGGCTGAGCATTTCAATGCCTCAGAGTGGATGGATCTGTTTAAAAGGTCGGGCGCGAAGTACGTGGTGCCCGTTGCTGAGCATCATGACGGTTTCCAGATGTACGAGAGCGAGATGTCCCATTGGAATGCAAAGGAAATGGGACCGAAATGTGATGTCATCGGAGAACTCAAAAAAGCGGCCGACGAACAGGGCATCATTTTTGCAACATCATCACACAGGGCGGAACACTACTGGTTCATGGGCCCCGGACGTGAATTTGAGAGCGATGTGAACGATTCCGTAAAATATGGCGATCTTTACTGGCCGAGCGTAAAAGAGCAGCCGGAGCATTGGGATGTGCATTCACCCGTTGCATCTTCAAAGGAATTCCTTGACGACTGGCTGTTGAGATGCTGCGAGATCATTGATAAATACAAGCCTGCATTGCTTTATTTTGACTGGTGGATAATCCACGAGAGCTACAAGGAACACCTTAAGAAACTGATGGCGTATTATTATGACCGTGCAGCCGAGTGGGGCCGGGAAGTAGCTATCATCTATAAGCACGATCCGGTGCCGTTCGGCTCGGCCGTGCCTGATGTGGAAAGAGGAAAATTTGGCAGCACCCAGCCCTACCATTGGCAGACGGATACAGCGATCGCGTACAATTCCTGGTGCTATATAGACGGGCTTGATTACAAGAATGCGGATGAGATAATAGCATATCTCGTGGACGTCGTTTCAAAGAACGGAAACCTGCTTCTGAATATCGGGCCTAAGAGCGACGGAACCATTCCCGATGAGGACAAAAAGATCCTTCTGGAGATAGGAAAATGGCTTGAAACAAACGGCGAAGCGATATACGGCACCAAGCCCTGGAAAATAGCTGCGGAGGGTCCCACAAAGGAAGAAGAGGGCAAGTTCTCCGATGTAAAAGGCAAGGCTTATACTGCCGAGGATTTCCGCTTTACCTGCGGGAACGGAGCGGTTTATGCCATATCCCTGAACTACCCGGAGAACGGGGAATTGCTGGTCAAAGCGCTTGGAAATCATGACTTCAACAGCCTTGGCTTCCAGGGTATCGTAAAACGTGTGTCGGTGCTCGGACATGGCGAAGTTCCGTACGAATACGGAAATGATGGGCTGAAGGTACACGGCCCGAAGATCGGAACTACAAAGCCCGTTGTCATCAAGGTTGAGACGGACTGATCTCAAGAAAAAGAGTTTTTTGTATATTTGAAAGTGATTGGTAACACGAAATGAACTGGTTTTTGCAACTGATCTCAAACCGGGTCCTCATTATCGCGATCATAGCGTGGTTTGTGGCTCAGGTGTTGAAGACGATCATCAATTTTATCGTAAATAAAGAATGGAAGCTGGAGAGGCTGGTGGGCTCGGGCGGAATGCCGAGCAGCCATTCAGCGACGGTGTGTTCTCTGGCAACTGCCACTGCGTTCGCATATGGCCTCGGCTCGTTTGAGTTTGCCATTGCGGCGATCCTCGCGATCATTGTGATGTATGACGCGCGTGGTGTGCGCCGTGAGACCGGAAAACAGGCCGTGGTGATAAAGCAGATCACAGAGTATCTTGAAGCTATTCAGCAGGGTACGCTCACCCCGGAATTTGAAGAGGAAAAGCTCAAGGAGCTCGTGGGACATACACCGCTCCAGGTGGGTATGGGCGCGATCCTCGGAACGCTGATCGGTATCCTTGGCGGGATTTTCTGGATGTAAAAATAGGGCACAGATTCTGAGAAAGAACCTGTGCCTGTTTTTTGGCTTTTTTTAAAACTATAGAAATAAACCCCTTTGAATACCCTGAATATTGCAGAATCCGTACAGCGGCCGGCTCTGACCGCCGACCTTGATGTACGCGGATTATAACATGAAACATCACTTCAGTAAATGAAAAACAAGGCCTCGACGTGTAGAAAATCGGGGTCTTTTTTTGTGCAGGTTGAACAAAAAATAAGGGTTTGGAAAGAGACGGGAATTTCAGGGATCCGCATAAACGGTGGCACCTGATGAAACAATGGGAAGCAATTTTATCTTTGCTTTTCACACAAATCACAAAATAACAATAATCACAAGGTAAGAAACGCATTTTTATAAAAATTTAACTACAATCGTCGAACATTCTGTGATATATTATGCCTATGACTCACATGCTGAAACCTGCATATTTCTGCGAAAAACCAACATAAATGTAAAAATTGTGAAGCAATCTGCCACAATTGAAATAAGTTTGAACAAACAAGAAAAACATTGTTAAAATTGCATTAAATAACCATAATGAAATTATAAACACATATATTTATACATATATTTTTACCAAGGGAGAACAACAATGTCTGTGATACGACTTCAGAAAAAGAGACTCGGTGACATCCTCGTTGCGGCAAAAGCCATCAACGACGAGCAGCTGCAGAGAGCGCTTGAAGAGCAGAAGACAACACACACCAGGCTCGGCGCGACGCTCATCCAAATGGGCATCATCACCGAGGAACAGATAAGAGACGCTCTCCACAACCAGATCGGCGTTGACATCATCGACCTGTCGAGCGTCAAGATACCTTCCGACGTGGTCGCACGTATCAAAGACAGTTCAAACCTGAAAAAGCACATAATGATGCCTTACGCGTACGATAAGTACGATTCACAGGCACTCATGGTCGCCATGGCCGATCCCATGGACCTTAACGCCATCGACGACATCTACATGATGACCGGTTTTCAGGTGCATCCCACCATTTCCACCCCGACCGACATCATGGCGTGCATCGACAGATATTACGGCTCCGTTGAAACACAGGCGGCCGCCGACATGTACGCAAAAGAGCGCGAGGAAGAGCTTAACGCCTCAACGGAAGAAGAAAGCGACGCTAACGTTGAAAACGCGCCTATCGTACGACTTGTAAAGAGCGTTATCGAACAGGGCGTAAGAAGAAGGGCCAGCGATATTCACATCGAGCCTACCGTAAGCCGCATCCGCGTACGTTACAGAGTGGACGGCGTACTGCAGGACGCAGAGACAAGCTACCCACTTTCCACACTTCCCGCTATCATCACACGTATCAAGATCATCGGCGGAATGGACATTTCCGAAAAACGTAAGCCGCAGGACGGCCGTATCACACAGGTGGTCGACCGTGTGGAATATGACATCCGTGTATCCGTACTTCCCACGGTGTTCGGTGAAAAAGTCGTAATGCGACTCACCGCCAAGATGAACCTCACAAGAGAAAAGAAACAGCTTGGCTTCAGCGATGAAGAACTCAAGCGCTTTGATAATATCTTTGCAAACCCGAACGGCATCATCCTTGTTACGGGACCTACAGGATCCGGAAAATCGACCACGCTGTACACGGCGCTTTCCGAACTCAACACCGACGACGTGAACATCATCACAGTTGAGGACCCCGTCGAAGCAAACATCGACGGCATCAATCAGGTACAGGTAAATCCCAAGGCCGACCTCACATTTGCATCGGCGCTCCGTTCCATTCTCCGTCAGGACCCCGATATCATCATGATCGGTGAGATCCGAGACAAGGAGACCGCAAGCATCGCCGTTACCGCATCCATCACAGGTCACCTTGTCGTAAGTACACTCCATACAAATTCTGCGGCCGCAAGCCTTACAAGACTTGAGAACATGGGAATAGAAAGTTACCTCCTCGCGGATTCCACGGTCGGCGTCATCGCACAGAGACTTGCAAGAAGGCTTTGCACCTGCAAAAAGAAAAAGAAAGCGGACGCAAGAGAAAAGAAACTCCTCGGCATCCCCGTTGATCAGGACATTGAGATCTACGAGCCCGGCCGTTGCAACGTCTGCAACGAAACCGGTTACCTCGGCCGAATCGGTGTTTATGAGATAATGCCCATATCGAACAAGATTAGGACCATCATCACAAATCATGGTTCGACAGACGACATAGAAAAGACGGCTATTGAAGAAGGCATGAGCACACTCAAGATGAGCTGCGCGAAACTCGTTAAAGAAGGAATAACAAGCATCTCAGAGATGAGACGTATCGTATACTCCAACGAGGACGAAGAGGAATAAAAGTAGTATAAACCGGACAGATCATAAGTATTCATCTTGGAGGAGACATGGGAGAAATTGATGATCTGCTGATAAAAGCAGGAGAGCTCCACGCATCCGACCTTCACATCACGGTCGGTGTGCCGCCGAAGGTAAGGATATACGGCGACTTAAAAAACATAGACGACTCACTTCCTTCCCTGAAGCCGGACGATGTGAAAAGGCTCGTGCTCTCGGTGGTGCCCGAAAAGCTCATTCCGGAGTTTGAAAAAGAGGGCGAGGTCGACTTTTCGTATTCGATCCCGAAAGTGGGACGTTACAGAGTGAACGCCTACAACCAGCGCGGCAGCAGGGCCTGCACCGTGCGACTCATAAGCGACGAGATACCCACACCGCAGAGCCTCGGCGTTCCGCAGTCCGTGGTGGATCTCATACACAAAAAGAGAGGACTCGTGATAGTGACAGGTCCTACGGGATCGGGAAAATCCACGACGCTCGCGAGCCTCATTCAGATGATAAACCAGCAATATGAATACAACATCATCACGCTTGAGGACCCCATAGAGTACCTCCACAAGCACAACAAGTGCATTGTTAACCAGCGCGAGATAGGAACCGATACACAAAGCTACACAAAAGCGCTCCGTGCGGCGCTCCGTGAAGACCCCGACGTTATCCTTGTCGGCGAGATGCGAGACCTTGACACCATTTCCATCGCGATCACCGCGGCGGAGACCGGACACCTTGTATTCTCCACGCTTCACACAATAGGAGCGGCCTGCACCATCGATCGTATCATCGATGTGTTCCCGCCTTATCAACAAAACCAGATAAGATCGCAGCTTGCGCTGGTGCTTGAGGGCGTTATATCGCAGCAGCTCATCCCGATGACACAGGGAAGAGGCAGAAAAGCGGCGTTTGAGGTAATGCTTGGAACGCCCGCGATAAGGAACCTCATCAGAGAAGGCAAGACGCACATGATCACCGGCATCATCCAGACCAGCAAGAAAATGGGTATGAAGACCATGGACGAAGCAATCTACGAACTTTTCATAAACCGCTTGATCGACAAAGACCAGGCGCTCGGCTATGCGCAGGATATGTCCGCGCTGTCGGCAAGGATGTTTCTTCAGTAGTCATCATCACTTGCTTTGAGGCGAATTTATGAGCCGAAGAGTGATGATAAATCACGGAGGGATTATGGATTTCTCATACGTTGCCATCAACAAAGAAGGAAAACAGGTCAAAGGCAGCATAAAAGCGAATAACGATACCGATGCAAGGGCGCAACTTAAAAAAGAGGGCCTGAAGCCTATCACAGTAAAAAGTCAGAGCGTTCTTACAAAGGATATCGATCTGGGAATCGAAACAAAGGTAAAAACACGAGACCTTTCCGTATTCTGCAGACAGTTTTCTAGTATCCTCGGTGCAGGCGTTACGGTTGTAGACGGACTTAGGATGCTTGCGGATCAGACGGAAAACAAGACCTTGAAAAAGGCATTGAATCTCACCCGTGAGTCGGTACAGCAGGGACTTTCACTTGCGGAGGCAATGAAGAGAAGCCCGAAAGTATTTGACGAGATGTTTGTCAATATGATCGACGCAGGCGAGCAGTCAGGTTCGCTTGAGGTTTGTATCGACAGACTTGGAAAACAGTATGAAAAGACCGCAAAACTTACCGGACAGGTAAAGAGCGCGATGATATATCCCATAGCGGTTTTGGTAATTGCACTTGGCGTGACATTATTTATGTCTTTGAAGGTGGTACCTCAGTTTGCTGAAATGTTCGAAACAATGGGAAGCGAACTTCCATTTCCAACTAAGATTGTAATGGGCTTTTCAGATTTTCTTATGGGTAAATGGTGGTTGCTGATCATCATTGTTGTCGGGCTGATAGTTGCCTTGAAATTATTTGGTACTACTACGGCTGGAAAAAAGTTTTACGGTAAAATAGCTATTCATGCGCCGATATTTGGAGACATTACACTAAAAAGTAATTCGGCGAAATTCTCAAGAACAATGGCTACTTTGGTAAGTTCCGGAATGAGTATCACCACGGCGCTTGAGATTACCGGAAGAGCGTTAGGAAACATATGGTACAAGCTTGCTCTTCAAAAAGCTAAAGCAGAAGTTGAGCAAGGTATGCCGCTTTCGGTACCGATAAGACAGGAGGAAGAGATATTCCCTCCAATGGTACATAATATGCTGGCTATAGGCGAGGAAACTGGTAATATTGAACACATGCTAGACAAGGTAGCGGAATATTATGAAGAAGAGACAGAGGTTAAAACAAAGAACCTGACAGAATTAATGCAGCCGGTAATGATAGTTGTACTTGGAGGCATAATTGGGCTTTTGGTACTCGCTATGTATTCACCAATGATAAATATGTATGGAGACATGAATAATCTTTGATCTGTATCTCTGGGCGGGAGGTGTGGGAACGCCTGCTGAAAGGGATTTAGATAAATAATCTTTTCTGTATAAGGAGAACAATATGAACAAGAAAATGAACAACAAAGGCTTTTCACTTGTAGAACTTATCGTTGTAGTACTTATCATGGCTATCATCGGTGTAGCGCTTGCTCCTCAGGTAATCAAGTGGGTTAACAATTCAAGAGTTTCTTCTGATATTCAGACAGTAGCTACTCTTAAGACAAATGTTCAGGTTGCCCTTGCTAATGAGAAGGCATATGCAGCTGTAGGGGACGATGAAATTGTGATTACACTGAATAATGGCTCTAATGCAACTATTACGCTTGATGGCACAGCTCTTTCTGGTGATAGTAATGATTTTGCAAAGAAATTCTGGGAAGTATGTGGTTCTGAAGCGACATTTAAGGCAACACATTGCAAACAAACCGGTCCCGTAACCAT
>JAEEGH010005396.1_pt1 | contig 32116 bp, 29 predicted proteins | sample 9134181 | NCBI WGS metagenome assembly JAEEGH01 (sample SAMN16246544, study PRJNA631951) | gut metagenome | biome: gut microbiome; feature: rumen; material: DP-attached | host: Bos | place: Iran: Karaj | collected 2018-10
TATCTTCAGAGCTATACTTCAAGAACAATTCTTGCAAGCGATAGAGTTGCCAATAACGGCCATGTGATTTCGGATTATAGATGGCTGTGACGAAATCTCCAACAGCAGCTGCCTTGATGCGGCGTTCGATCACCTCCCAGGGAGTCATCAAGTCCGACAAGGAGATGATGCACATATCGTGTCCGATGGGAGCACCCAGCAATGAGGCTGCCTTCTGGAAAGCCGAGATGCCTGGCAAGGTGATCATCTCGATATCAGACGCCCTTTCCCGTTTCATCTCGTAGACGAGTGGCGCCATACCGTATAGCCCTGCATCACCAGAAGAGATCACCACGACGGTCTTCCCCTGTTCTGCCAACAGAAACGCCTGCTCAGCCCGCTCGCGTTCCTTCTTCATGCCCGTATCAATGCACTCACAACCCTCCTTCACATAAGCCTCGATAAATTGGAAATAATACTTATATCCAACAATCACATCCGCCTGCCGCACTGCTTCCAGCACGGCAGGCGTGATGTCCTCTTTACTGCCAGGCCCTATGCCTGCTACTATAATCTTTCCCATATCGACTGCAAAGATACAGAAAATTCCCCTATTCCCTGCAAATTCGCAACCAACATTAACAATTAGTTGATTGGTATCACAACCTTGAACGTGATGTTACGCCCCATGTTGTAGACACCACGACGGCCGGTGACGACGTTCACATCGGCATACTTCAGTCGGCTCAGGTGGTTCTGGTAGGCCTTGTCCAGCAGGTTGTCGGCGGTGATGTAGAACTCGGCGATCTTCTTGCCCTTCACCTGGATATCCGTTCCTGCCGAGAGTGAAATCAGGGCATAGCCGGGCGTCTCGGTTTCTGTGTCGTCGGCACGATAAATGTGCGTCTGCTTCAGATAGCAGTCGAGACCGACGGCAATATAGAGGTTGTTGAGGGGAGAGCGGTGGGCGGCATCTGTGGTATGGTGATGACTGACAGTGGTATGCGAATGGTGAAAGAGTTCCCACTTCAACTCCGACGACCATTTTGGTGCAGGTGTAAAGGGGAGGTACTTCGTGTCAGCATCAGCATGCAACAACTGAGCATCGACATACGAGAAGGAGTTGGAGAAATGAACGGAGTGGACAGGATGGAAGTCCACGCCGGCCTCAAAGCCCAGCAGACGGGCATCGCCCTGCGTATAGACATAGGTGAGGTAATCGGGATCAATGACCTCTGCCACACGATGAGTGAAGATATAATTGTCGATGCGGTTGGCAAAGAGTGCCAACTGTGCAGAGACGTAGCGTGAGGTGAAGTCGAGTCCGAGGTCAGCCTGCAGACTGTATTCGGCCTTCAGCTGCTGGTTACCTAACTCATAGCGGAGCGAGCCCTCATGAACGCCGTTCGATGCCAACTCGCTCATGTTGGGTGTCCGGAAGCCACGGGCGAGGTTTAGGCGTAGGTTGAAGTGGTCGTTGAGATTACAGACAGCACCGATACTGCCCGTCAGGCCATTGAAGTGACGCGTGAACGAACCCCCTAAGTTAGGGGGTAGGGGGTCTGAAGCCGTGTCATTGTTCAGACCCCTGTCGCCCCCTAACTTAGGGGGCATCATATCCCCATGCAGCCGTCTGTGGTCATAACGAAGACCTCCGCTGAGTGTCCAACGGTCGCCAAAGGCTTTCGTGGCTGTGGCATAGACACCGAAGTCAAAGAGCCGGTAATCAGGAATCAGGTATTCCTCGCCCTCGTTACCTGATTTCTGATACATACCGCCGATGCCCGTTGAGAGTTTCCAACCGCTCCACTCGTTGGTGATGTAACGCAGGTCATAAGTCAGCGTGTGCAGTTTAAAATACAATTCGTAATCATCCTCGCTTTCCTCGAACTCCTGACGGCGGTTCTGCTGATAGCCGATGATGGCTTTCAGATAGCCTGACGAGAGACTCAGCGAGTTATCCCACACCAGTTTGTAGTGCTTCACCTGCTGGAAGGGCAGCGACTTGCCGTATTGATGTCCCGTCCAACCCTCTTCATATTCCAGTTCTCCCGTCTCCGGGTCACGCTCACCCTCGATGATGCCAGGTGTCAGATGATAGGCCGTCCACACAAGTCGTGAGTGCCCCCACGCCTTATTGACACCCAGCATCAGACGACCAGCACGCTCTCGGAACTGCGAGCCAGGCACATAGTCGTCGTACTTATTCTTATAAGCGTGAGCCATCTTGTCGCTATAGCGGGCATCCCATACGAAACCTTTTTGGTTGCCTGCCAATGACAGGTTATAAGCGAAGAGGCCGTTGTTGGTCTGATACTCCGTACTGACATTGGCTCTCAACTCGCCCTCAGCCAACGTAGGCTGCGAATGGAGGATGACCACACCCGCCATCGCATCTGATCCGTACATCAGCGAGGCGGGGCCCTTCAATATCTCCACTGAGCCGACGCTGCTGCCATCGACCTCCACGCCGTGTTCGTCGCCCCATTGCTGACCTTCCTGTCGCACACCTTCACTCATCACCACCACACGGTTGTAGCCCAATCCGCGGATGATGGGTTTTGAGATGCTGCCGCCCGTAGTCAGCTGGCTGACACCTGGCTGGTGGGCGATGGCATCGATGATATTTGTCGAGGCAGTAGCCCGTAATACCTGGGGTGAGATGATTGACACGGGTGCTGTGGCATGTTTCAGTTTTGTATCGCCCGTCACACCCGTTACCGTCAGTTCGTTCAGTTGCAAATGGCGGAAAAACACATCCGTCGAGTCCTCCGCATGATGATGTCTTAAACTATCTTGGGCTGCCACTGCCGTGCATATACACAGCAACAGCAGAATGCATTTGATTTTCATTCTGTGATATAATAAATAAGGATGTATATAAATAATGTATGTAAAAGTTGGGGGAAATCAGACAGACGGAGGCCCCCGGGTAACAATCGTGCCACAGCAGACGGCATGAGGGCCGCACAAAGGCTGGGCGTGATATTTCTTACATACATGGACATATACTGTGACAGCCATCAAAACGGCTGCCAACATCGACAACGTGAGGAACTGGCACAGCACGCAGTCATGCGCCCAAGTTGCCATAGCTGTCAGGTGGCCGTGGCAATTATGGTGTACGCAGTCGCTACATTCTGTATCAGTCGTCTGCGGGATTTCGTGAATATGAAGCGACGAGAATATCAGCATCGGCAGGAATACTGCCAACAAAACGCATGCTGATATTTGTCTCCTAATTACTTTCACGGCTGCAAAGGTACGGCTTTGCAGGCAAAAAGCCAAATAAATTTGAGTTTTTTGAACGTAGTTCTGAAATTATTTGGTTATTTCATTTATTATCCTTACCTTTGCAACATCTTAGTTAACAAAACGTTTTTACTATGGGAGAATTACAGAACATTTTATCAGGAAGTGACGGCTGTCATAAGTCGTCGGAATCGTTAATGTCGGTTAAACTTTTGTTTAATACGACTACGATAAACAAAAGTTTATTATCTTTGCAGCGTCAAAGGCGCTCTTCATGGTTAGCAACTAAAAGACTGGGCGTATGGAACTGAAAGAAGGATTAGAGTTCTATCGCAAATGTCTTGAACATTGTGATATGGTGATTGCCAACCTGTACAACAGTGATCTGCCAAAAGAAAGGAAGCAGGCGTTGATTGACAGGCAACTTGACACAAGGAATATGCTGAAAAAGAGAATAGAAATTATTGAAGAACTTTTAAGATGATTATGGAAAAGGCAACGACAAATATTAAGGATCCCAAAGCCAGGGCATACTTTGATAATGTCACTGAGGGAAAGAAACCTGCTGTTCAATTGACCGCAGAAGAATACGAGCAGGGAATAAACGAGTTTGACGACGGCATGCGTAAGATCATCGCTGAAGCCGACGAAATGATCTTCCGTGCCAAGTTAGGGGATCTCCCCGAAGCCTTGTCATTCAGTTATATCGCCCAGAAATACTTTGGCAAGTCACGCGGTTGGCTCATGCAGAAGGTGAATGGCAATAAGGTTAACGGGAAGATTGCCTCCTTTACAGACGAGGAGCGCCGCCAATTCCGCGAGGCCTTGCAGGATCTGAGTAAAAAGATGACTGCTGTGGCAATGACTTTGTAAGCTTGCCCACAGAAAAATGAAGTCGCAGACATATGCATATGCCAGCGGCTCCCATTTTACTTACACTCAATCTTTCAACAATCACAAAAATAGCATCAAAAATCGCTTGGTTATGGGCAGAGATGAAGAAAAACACACGGTTTTTGCAAAAAGGACTGTTCAAAACGATACAACTTTCATAATTATTTCTTACCTTTGCATATTGAACAGATAACAATAACAAGCGTATGAAACAACGATATGCAGTAGTGGTACTCTTTGTACTGATAACGGCATCGAGTATGGTCAGCCTGACGAGCTACAGGGCAACGGAGCAATTGGTGACTGATGATATGAATCAGGCGTTGGCCAAGGCTTTGGCTGAACAACAGTCAGATGTCATCAGCGCTGACACTATTCAAGTGTTCAACAGTCATCTGCAAATAGAGGGATTGAGAGGAAATGCTATTTTGGCAGTGGATACCAAGAAAGGATTCTGTCCTCGTCCGCAGGTTTCAACAGCCACGATTCTTTCGCTGTCTGATCAACGGCCTTCGATGATTCTATGGTCGATGGCAATGTTATGGGGATTGTTCTGCCTGTATCAACATCGACGCAATGTGACATTGGGATTGTATGGCGGATTGGCTCTGCAAAACGGGCATTTTGTGGATGCAAGGGGCAATAAGGTGAAACTGACACCGATGCAACAGCAACTGATGGAGATGCTGTGGAAGTCACCCACGCATCAACTTTCTAAGACGGAGATCTGTAATACCCTTTGGCCCAAGAAGCCAGATGCCAACGAGACGCTTTACACCCTTATCCGTCGCCTAAAGCCCATCATCGAACAACATTCCGACCTCAAAATCGAAGCTGACAGAGGGAAATCATACGGTCTAACAATCAAATGACGAATTCGGCTGAAAGTCAGACAGATAGCCGATTGTCAGCAAAATGTCAGACAAATGTCAGGCACTATTTTTGGTGACACCCTCATCTCTTCATACCTTTGCACAAAATAAGCAAGTGTATGAAGAGTTTTTTATTTCTTGCAGCCTTGACACTTGGTATGACTGTGCAGGCGCAGGACATCAAAGAGGGTGAGACACTACAGGAGATTACCGTCAAAGGATCCAAGGTTGTGCAACGAGTAGACGGACAGACCATCTATCCCACTCGTCAGCAACTGGAAAGCTCTACCAACGGCTATTCGTTATTGTCAAAGTTGACACTTCCTCACCTGCGTATTGACCCCGTGATGCATACAGTCACAGCACTCACCAACTTGGGAAGTGTGCAGGTACGCATTAACAATGTCATTGCATCAAAAGAGGATCTGCTTGCTCTCGATATGAAGACTGTGGAGCAAATTGACTATATCGACAATCCGGGAGTGAGATATGGCGAGGGAGTGGCCTATGTTGTAAACATCATTGTTAAACATCCCGTTAGCGGTTATAATATTGGTGCCGACTTGACCAACACGTTTACCACTATTAACGGTGACGAGACTGTATATGGGAAGTTCAACCTTGGCAAAAGCGAGTTTGGGGTGACCTACGGTTTGAACTATCGCAATTTCAAAGGTACAGAATATGAAGAACAAGCCACATATGAAATGGAGTCTGGGGAAAAATACCATATTCTTCGCAAGCAGCTCGATGGGCAAAATAAGAACCTTAGTCACAATATCCAGTTGACCTATAGCCTGAGCGATTCTGCTTATGTCTTCCAGTCGAAGTTGTCGGCAAGAAAAGATATCCAGCCTCATAACGTCTGGACCAAGATGGGAGGAACCACGAATTATGAAGAACATTCCTCTTCACACACTTCATCACCTGCGCTCGACCTCTATTTCCATCGTGATTTTGCTCGCCATCAGTCGCTGACGGCCAATGTCGTAGGAACATATATCAAGACCACCAGCTATGCCGAGCATAACGAAGGTTACGATTATGCCTACTCCGTCGAAGGCAAGTCGTACACGCTATGGGCGGAGGCCATCTATGAGAATCGCCTAAAACCCTTTACGCTTTCCTTGGGTACACAATATTCACAACGTTATATAAATAATGTGTATTCTGGAGATGCCAATACCTCTAATTCTATGCGTTCGTCAGGAATCCATTTCTTCGGACAGTTAAAAGGCCGTTTGGGCAAACTCGGCTATATGGGAGGACTTGGTGTCAGTAACCGTTATTACAGGCAGGACGATTGGAACAACAGTTTCCTGCTTTTCCGTCCCAAACTGACGGTATCCTATCCGTTGGCAAAGGAACTGAAACTGAAATACGACTTCGAAGTGTCCCAACACGTATCACAAATTGCGTTGGTCAGCGATGTTGCCATCAAGCAGAATGCCTTTGAAACGCTGGTGGGTAATCCAGACATCAGCCCCAACCGTGTAACCTCGCACGACCTCCGCCTGACTTATTCTGCGAAACGTATTATGACAGAACTGCAAGGCTACTGGCGTTTAAACGCAGACTGCAATATGGAGAAGTACACAAGGAAGGACGGTCATTTCTTTCAGACGCAGACAAACGCCAATAACGAATGTAGTTTCTTCTTCATTCAGAGTTACAACCGATGGGAGGCTGTACCTGAACATCTGTCAGTCACCATCTACGGTGGCATATATCGCTTCTTCAACTTTACCGATGACTATATCCATACCTATACGGCTTTCAATGGTGGGTCAAGCATTGAGGCGTATCTTGGCAAATGGACGCTGACGGCCTACGCTGATAACGGCTGGAACTTTATGGAGGGTGAGCATTGCGGCCACCAATCTGCCGCTTGGTTTCTCACAGCATCTTACCGTATGAAGGATGTCTCTATTTCACTTTATCTGCAGCATCCATTCTCCGCTAATCCCCTAACGCAAAAGACGGAGATTCTCAACCGCTATATTCACAAGGAAATATCGCAGTATAGTCGTGACTTGGGCAATATGCTTACCCTCAACCTTACTTGGAAACTCTCCTCTGGCCGCAAGTATCGTGACATACAGCGATCTATGAACCATCGTGATACTGAAACAGGCATATTACAGACCAAATGAGAAAGGCCACCTTCATATTCATCGCCATCATCATTGTGGCCGCAAGCATCGATTGGGTTGAATCGTGCAGCGACTTGAAGTCCCACAAGGAGGTCTTCAATCGCCAACTTACTTATGCCGATATGTATGAATACACGGACACCGACTATGATTATGTGGTTCGCGTTCCCTCATTCTTTACTGCCCAGCCCGATTCACTCAAAGAAGAGAAAGGCCGTATGCGCTTCGAGTACGGTGATCAGTGGATTACCATCGTCATCGAAAGCCACGTGACGAACAATAACGGGCAATCACTAAAGTCAGGTATGGACTCGCTGGCACAAGTGCTTCATTCGACAAACAGCAAACTCGGCAGCGATTACTTTATCCTTTCTGGACCTCAGTATGAAAACGGCTGTCGTATCGAAGGATACAGCTATTACACAAAAGTAATGGCTAATCACAGGTTCTGGTTTGTCTATACGATGATCTATCCTGATGGCTATAAAGACGTCCTTGCCCGAATGTTCAAGGTAATTGACGACTGGCAGATATGGGAACGCCCACGTCTGCAACTAAAGCAGGGCGAGTCTCAAACACCAAAAGCATTGTCGAATGGGTGCAATGGTGCTTGATCCTATTGCGCGCCTTATACCCTTGTCTGTGATTATCTACGCTTAGTGCTGACGTTATGAAAGCTTCGTGTTGCCATCAACAAGGCTTCGTACTCCGAACAACAAGCGGGGTTATGCCAAGAAAGGTTAGTCCAAAGTCCAAGAAAGGTGCCTAGTTTCTATGAGAAAGGTGGCACCTTTCTCTGAAATTCTCTCGAGAATTTGGAGGTTTCCCCTAAGGAAAGTGGGAGTTTACCCTAAGGAAAGTCCCAGTTTAGTCTAAGGAAAGTCCCAGCGCATAAGAAACAAAAAAATCAGGACCTACTGAGTCCTGATAAATGAGATGCATGCAAAAAAACCGTCAGACCTCCCGTATCCTTTGGAAATGCCTTTGTTTATCGGGGTTTCAGCACGGGAGGTCTTGGCTGGAGACCTCCCTTAGACCTCCCATAGACCTCCCGTCTGACCTCCCCTGCTCAGGTATGAAGCGGAACAACCTTGTAGTAGGCCACGTGCGAATGTTCCTTGTGCTCAAAGCCGAGTTCCTTCATCGCTGTGCCAATGCTGACCTTCGTGCCATGAGTGCTCGGCACGGAAGGATATTCCCTCTGGATGATCTTCAGCATCTCCGTGCTGTTCATCGTCTTTACGACCTCATCTTCCTTTGGCTTGCGGAAACAGGCCATGATGATCTCCGCGATGTCCTTCTGCTCCATATACTCCTGATTCAGCTGCTGGATGCGGGCCACCTCCTCGTTGTTGAACCAATAAGGCGCCTTCAACTCCTGCAACTCATACACCACCTGAGCATACAGCTGACCATAATCGATCTCGCCCGTGTTGTCAATCAGCTGACCGTCAGGAATCTGGATGCAGATGTAACGTCGGCTGCCTGTTGAATCCTGCAAGGGATGATGGTTGTTCGTTGTTGCGACGAAGGAGGCAAATCGAGGGCGATCCTCCTGAGTACGTCCGAAGATAGGACGGCTGTTCACCTTGTTTACTGACAGCGCCTGCTTCAACGATGCCTGCTGGCTGTGACGGATGGCATCCAGCTCATCGAGGTTGACCAGGAGGTTGTTCGTCAGCGCCATCTCCTTGTCGAACTTGTTCGCCAAGTTCAGGTGTCCGAGGAAATACTCTCGCAGATACGGAGGCAGCAGCCTTCTGACGAAGACGGTCTTTCCGCAGCCCTGCTGTCCGATGAGCGTCGGCACACACTCGTTACCGTGCAGCATATCCATCTGCATCCAATGGGCTACGGCTGAGCGCAGCCAGATGGTGAGATAGTTCAGCTGTTCGGAACTGATGCCTGGGATTCGGCTGAAGACACGGGCGATGTGGTTCTGTCCGTCCCAGACAGGCAGATTATCGAGGAACGCCTGGATCGGATTGTACTCAGGCACCTCTTCTGATTCCACATAGTCCTTAATTTCCGACTTCGGACTGCCTTTCTCCAGCACCTCCTCGCGCTTGGCACGAATCACGATACTGTTCAGAGCCGCCGGCGTCAGCGTCCTGAATTCCAAACTAGCTTCATCGAAGCCGCACGAGAGACTGCCGGATAGTCCGACAGTATTGCCTCCGGCCGTCTGGGCAGCTTTCGGCAAGATCGCAAACTCTACCTTTCCGTTGAGGATGTTTCTGCGGAAGCGGTAGTTCTCCATGAGGAACAACTCGGTGGCGAGCGTCCCCTGCTGCGAAACTCCTGGAGTCTCGACAGCCATTAATACACTTTTCTCCATAGCTATATAATGTCAAAAAATCGTTCTCTGCTCCTTTGGGCAGTCATCTGCAGTAATATTGACGCGCTTTTCACAGCGAGTTTTTCAGCCTGCGAGCCGTCTTCTGCGGCTTCGCTATTTCAGTTTGCAAAGGTACTAAATTTTTTGTTGATTTGCAAATGTTTTCCTAATTATTTTACGTTTTAACATAAACTTTTATGCGATTCCACATTATTTATGATAAGGTATGGTCAAGGGAGGGGTGACGGGAGGTCTATAGGAGGTCTATGGGAGGTCTCCAGACAAGACCTCCCGTGCTGAAACACTGATAAACACAGGTGTTTCCGAAGAATACGGGAGGTCTCGGCACAAAATCAGTCACAACGTGTTTTTTGATGCATCTCCAACACCGTGACTTGGCATCTTAATGCCCCTTAGTTAGCACCCCTCCGAATCTTTGAATCCCCAATAATCATTAAATCTCAAGGCATAATTACCATGCTTTGGGATTTATTTCGTATCTTCGCAGCAGATTTACAAAACAGAACTATGATAGGAACAATTGTCAATGCTACCACCATCATCGTAGGCAGTATCATCGGCAGCCTTCTGCATCGTGGCGTGAAGGAGAAATATAAAGAGGTACTATACACAGGATTGGGACTGGCATCGTTGGCCATTGGTCTGAATGCCACCATCAGCCACTTTCCTCAGTCGCAGTATCCCGTGCTTTTCATCATATCGCTGGCGGTAGGAGGAGTCATCGGTACGGCACTCGACATTGACGGGCGGTTCAAGCGGCTCGTTGACAAGTTGCAGCGCGGAAAGAAGAACAATGGTAATCGTCTGGCCGAAGGCCTGTCAACAGCCATTCTGCTCTATTGCATCGGTCCGCTGTCGATGCTCGGACCAGTCATCTCTGCCTTGAAGGGCGACCACACCTTCCTCTTTACCAATGCCACGCTCGACTTCGTGTCGTCGATGGTGTTCGCCTCTACTTACGGCATCGGTATGGTTTTGGCGGCACCCGTGCTGTTCTGCTGGCAGGGCATGTTCTGGCTCGTTGCCCATATCAGCAGTACCGCCATCAGCGACGCGCTTATGGCTGAGTTGCTGATCGTTGGTGGACTGCTCATCACGGGCAGCGGACTCTCATTGTTGAACCTGAAGGACTGCAAGACGCTCAATCTTCTGCCTGCCCTTCTGGTGCCCGTCGTTTGGTTCCTGATACGTTCCATCATTTAAACATAAAGAATATAGAGTTATGACGGAATGTGAAAAGATGCGTAGTGAGGAGCTCTATGACTTCACAAGCGAGGAATGCCTGGCAAGTTACTTCAGGGCTAAGCATATTTGTGCAAAACTGCAAACCATGACAGTTGAGGATGAGGATTACAGAGAGACCATTGAGGAGTTGATTCCTGGGATTCCTGAATCCTCCACCGTTGCACCGCCATTTCATTGCGACCACGGGCATGGCATCAAATTAGGCGAGAATGTGTTCATCAACTACAATGGCACCATGCTTGACGGCGGCCTTATTACCATTGGCAGCAACACTCAGATTGGCCCTAACTGCCAATTCCTGACGCCCAACCATCCTATTGATTATATGGAACGTCGCAAGCCCATCGAGCGATGCTCTCCGATAACCATTGGCGAAGACTGCTGGCTGGGAGGTGGCGTAACAGTCTGCCCAGGAGTCACTATCGGTGATTGCTGCATCATCGGAGCTGGAAGCGTAGTAGTAAAAGACATCCCTTCTGATTCTATGGCTGTAGGCAACCCAGCAAAAGTGATCAAGAATTTGAAGATATAAATCATATGACTATGAGTATGAGACTGAGGATAACGTTGATTGCACAATTGTTTGCGGTAATGGTAAAAGCCCAAAACAATGAATACATTATTTAAACGCTTCAATATGAAACAACCAACTTTTGAATCCTTGAACAGCCCTTGGCCGAAGGGCGAACCTAACACTGGCTATGTGCAGTATTTCATTGGCAACAGCTATCTGGCTCCGATGGAGGGCGGTTTGGTTAATGTTACCTTCGAGCCTCGCTGCCGTAACAACTGGCATATCCACCACAAGCAGGTACAGGTATTGATCTGCGTGGCAGGTCGTGGCTGGTATCAGGAATGGGGCAAGCCCGCTGTCGAAATGACTCCTGGCACCGTCATCGCCATCCCTGCCGAAGTGAAGCATTGGCACGGCGCCGCCAAAGATTCATGGTTCCAGCATCTGACGTATCATAAGGATGTGCAGGACGGAGCATCAAACGAGTGGTTGGAGCCAGTGACGGATGAGACATATGACAAACTACCATAAGGAAATAGTACTTTCCGTAATATTGGTAATTCTTTCCAAGATTTGGGTAGTGCCTGTTCCACAGAATCGTCGTACCTTTGCAGCGGATTTCAAAACGTAATGAATATGAAGTATTTTGCATTGATTTTGATGTCGCTCCTGATGGTGTGCTGCACGAAGAACAGCGAGGTGAAGGCCGCCACCGTGCAGGAGGCAGGCAAGACGCTGGTGGTGTACTACAGTTACACGAACAATTGTAATGAGATAGTGACCTCTCTGACGAGCCAGATTCAGGCTGACGTGATGCGCATTGAGCCTGCGGACAAGACGCAGAAGTACGAGGCTGATAACTATGCTATCGGCACGGCGCTGCTGAACGCTATCAAAGCTGCACCCGACGATGCGGCGAGTTATCCAGCTATCGACCCCGTGAGCATCACCGACCTCTCGCAGTACCAGAACATCATCATCGTCACACCGCTGTGGTGGAGCCAGATGGCGGCCATCATGCAGACGTACCTATTTAATTATAGTTCGCAGATGGCCGGAAAGCACGTGGCACTGATTGTTTCGAGTCATAGCAGCGGCATCAGCGGTGTGGTGGCCGATGCAGAACGACTGTTGAAGAACGTCACTTGGATGGGCGATGCGCTGTGGATTAACGCTAGTAACCACTCGAATCGTTCCTCGCTGATTCAGGACTGGTTGCCGACACTGAATTTCGCAGAAAACAAAACCACTATGACAGATAAAATGTATATCACGATCGGCGGACAGACACAGGCTGTGACACTCGTCGATAATCAAGCGACAAAGACACTTGTTGAGAAATTGCAGCAGGCTCCCGTCACCGTGACGCTCAGCAGCAGCGGTGACTTCGAAATTTGGGGAGCTCTTGGGTTCTCGCTGCCCACAAGCAACGAGCAGATTGATGCGCAACCGGGCGACGTGATTCTCTACAGCGGTTCAAACATCTGTATCTTCTACGGCACGAACTCGTGGAGTTACACACGCTTGGGCAAGATTGACGGGCTGTCGGAAAGTCAGCTTCGCACGTTCCTCAAAGCTGGCGAAAGCAATATCAGCGTCACGCTGTCGCTTTCGTCGGGCACTACCGCCATCAACGGCGTCCGTAGCGCAGCCGCTGAAGGTGGTGCCTACTATTCGCTGAATGGTCAGCGAGTGGAGAATCCAACACATGGTATATATATTAAGAATGGCAAGAAAGTCGTGTTATGACAATACAAGAATTCAGAGACTACATGGCATCAGGCAAGCCTGTTGAGGGCGGTTCAGAGGTTCACATGATGTTTCACAAACTGTCACAGGAAGCATTGCAGATTACGGCAGAGATCAACGGCAGGTATCATACGCCAAAGGAGCTGCACGATTTGCTCGAACAGTTATGGGGGCGCGAAGTGCCGAAGAGCGTAGGGATGTTCCCGCCATTTCATACCGACTGCGGAAAGAACACTGTCGTAGGAGAACGTGTATTCATCAACATGGACTGCAAGTTCCAAGACCAAGGAGGCATTACCATTGACGAAGGCGCGTTGATTGGGCATAACGTAGTGTTAGCCACACTCAACCACGACCTCAATCCTGCAAATCGGGCAAGTATGACCTACGCCCCCATCTACATCGGCAAGAACGTATGGATTGGCGCAAACGCTACCGTATTAGCAGGCGTTACCATCGGTGACGGTGCCGTAGTGGCTGCAGGTGCTGTCGTCAACAAAGATGTTGAGTCAAACACGATAGTCGGCGGTGTTCCTGCCAAAGTGATTAAGAAGATTGAAGTCAAATAATAAACAAGAGAGAAATTTATGAGAACGTTATTAGCCGCAGTGCTGATGGGCTTGACGCTCGCGGCCTGCAACGAGAACAAACAAACTACAAACGAAGATATGAATACAACATTACAACTGACTCAGGAGTGGGACAAGGTGTTCCCACAGAGTGACAAGGTGACTCACGAGAAAGTAACCTTCAAGAACCGCTTCGGCATCGAACTCGCAGCGGATTTGTATAAGCCAAAAGGCGTCAAGGACAAACTGTCGGCCATCGCCTGTAGCGGTCCTTTTGGTGCCGTGAAGGAACAGTCGAGCGGGCTCTATGCGCAGACGCTGGCAGAGCGCGGTTTTCTGACTATCGCTTTCGACCCCAGCTATACGGGTGAGAGTGGCGGCGAACCTCGCTATGTATCTTCGCCCGACATCAACACAGAGGATTTCTCGGCGGCGGTGGATTACCTTATGACGCGCGACGATGTGATCCCTGAGCGCGTGGGTATCCTCGGCGTGTGCGGATGGGGAGGCATCGCTCTCAACGCAGCGGCACTCGACCCGCGTATCAAGGCCACCGTGGCGACGACGATGTACGATATGAGCCGTGTGTCGCAAAACGGCTATCACGATGACGGCGACAGCAAAGAGGCTCGTAACGCCATGCGCAAAGCCTTGGCCGAGCAACGCCTGAAGGACTACCAAGGCGGCTCCTACGAGCGTGCAGGTGGTGTGGTGGAAGACCCGACCAATATGCCTTGGTTCGTTCAGCAGTACCATGCCTACTACAAGACTCAGCGCGGATACCATGTCCGCTCGCTCAACTCCAACGAGGGCTGGAACAAAACATCCGTCCTGCCTTGGCTTAATGCAGGTTTCCTCAAGTTCACCAACGAGATTGACAATGCCGTCATGATCCTGCATGGCGAGAAGGCCCACAGCCGCTATTTTGGCATCACCGCCTACGAAGACATAACGGGCGCAAAGGTTGATTTGCAGGGTCAGGACGAGAACCTGCAGCCGCTCAATGCACCGCTTGCCGAGCCGTTCATCCTCAACCGCGGCAACAAACAACTCTACATCGTCCCTGGTGCCACCCATTGCGACCTCTATGATGGTGGTAAACAGAACTACATCCCTTTCGACAAGCTTGCTGCATTCTATAACGAAAACATGAAATGACCAACAACAGAATTATCCAAATAGACAGCGTGGATGCGTACAATAAACTGTATGGATGGGAGACGCTGCACCCGCTGGTGACGGTGGTGAATCACGCCAATCCGATGGCCAGCGACCTGAACCACTCGCGGTTGAACTATGGCCTCTATGCGCTGTTCCTGAAGCAGGGCGACGGCTGTTCGATACGCTACGGACGCGAGAAGTACGACTATCAGGAAGGTACCGTGGTGAGTTTCAAGCCTGGTCAGGTGGTAGAGGTGGAATGGGACGAGAGCCGCCCCATGCCGCCCTCACGTGGACTGCTGTTCCATCCCGATTTGCTCTACGGCACACAGTTGGCTCGCCGCATCAACGACTACACGTTCTTCGACTACGATCAGCGCGAGGCCCTGCACCTCTCAGAGCGTGAGCAGCACATGGTGGTGGAACTGTTCGACAGAATCGAAGAGGAGTTGCAACACCCCATCGACCGCCACTCGCAGACGCTCATCACCGATGCCATCGGCCTGCTCTTGGACTACTGCATGCGCTACTATGACCGCCAGTTCATCACCCGCCATAAAGTAAACAGCGACATCCTCACCGCCTTCCATCAACAGCTGAAGGAGTATTTCGTCAGCGGTTATCCAGAAAGGAACGGTCTGCCAACAGTTGCCTACTTTGCCGACAAGGCCTGCCTCTCGCCCAACTATTTCGGCGACCTCATCAGCAAGGAGAGCGGCACCACTGCCCAGCGCCACATCCAGGATGCCGTCATTGAGCGTTCCAAGCAACTGCTCATCGAGACTCGCCTGCCCGTCAGCGAGATAGCCTACCTGCTCGGCTTCGAATATCCGCAACACTTCTCGCGCCTATTCAAGTCGCGCACTGGTATGACACCGAATGAATATAGATTAACAGCATAATAATTATGAAGAAGATTGTAATGATGATGGCGGCACTCTTGACGATGAGCCTGAGTGCTTGCTCACAAGGAAACAAAACAAAGGAGAACAAGGAAATGAATAAAGTATTAGTAGCCTATTTCTCAGCATCGGGAGTGACGAAAGGTGTGGCACAGCAGTTGGCAGAGGTGACAGGGGGAACCCTGCATGAAATCAAACCAACACAGCCCTATACGGATGCTGACCTCGATTGGCGAGATAAGCAGAGTCGTTCTTCAGTGGAAATGCAAGACAAGAAATCGCGTCCTGCCATCACAGACAAACTCACGAACATGCAGGACTATGATGTCATCTACGTCGGTTTCCCCATCTGGTGGTACACCTGTCCGACGATTATCAACACCTTCATGGAGGCATACAGTTTCAAAGGAAAGACCGTCATTCCCTTTGCCACCTCTGGCGGCAGCAGCATCAAGAAAGCCTGCGAAGACCTGAAAGCCGCTTATCCTGATGTGAATTGGAAAGAGGGCAAGCTCTTGAATAGAGCATCGAAGAAAGATTTGGAGGATTGGGTGAAGAAATAAAAGCCAAATAACAATAAAGATCTAAAATAATCGTTCATTGCTAACACTTTTGTTGCAATGAACGATTTTTGTTAGTCTTTGAAACAAATCTTATCGTGGTCGATGGGATATTATCGTAATTTTGCACCAGATTTAGATTCATACATTGGTTAATTAGGTAATTGTTAGTTATTTGTTAGTAGTAATGAAATAGCGCGGCTCGTGATGAGTCGCGCTTTTTTCGGCTCAGTCCGAAAAACCCAATAATCATTAAATCTCAAGGCAAAATAATCATGCTTTAGGATATATTTTGTATCTTTGTCCGCAAATAGCAACTAGAATATGAAAAGACTGATAATTTCCCTGATTGCATTGGTCACGATGCAGAGTGCTTTTGCTGTTGATAGGCTCTCGATATACGAATATTGAATTAAACGATGAAGTAAATGGATTGGCATGAGCATAAAACTGATTATATTCGACTTTGACGGAACGCTGGGCGACACCCGACGGAACATCGTTGTGACCATGCAGGACGTAATGAGAGAATTTAATCTTCCATTGCAGGACGAAGATGTGTGTGCTTCTACCATCGGACTGCCATTGAAAGGATGCTATGCCCAGATGTTTCCTCAACTTGATGCTGATGAGCTGGACAGGTGTGCCGAAGTGCATCACCGATGCTTCGCCGAGAATCTGAAGAAGATTACTCCGATGCCGTTCCCCCAAGTAAAAGAAACACTTGAAGTGCTGAGGAATCAGGGAACCATTCTTGCCATCGCCTCTTCACGAACCAGCGAATCACTACGCGATCTACTTGGCCGCATGGGAATGGAATCCCTTTTCTCCTGCATTGTTGGGGCGCAGGATATTGTTCATGCCAAGCCAGATGCGGAACCGGTGTTAAAGATTCTCGATATACTGGGATTCATGGCAGACGAGACCTTGGTGGTTGGAGATATGGCGGTTGATATTCTGATGGGACTCCATGCCAGAGCTAAGACTTGTGGCGTGACATGGGGCAACGGAACAAGAGAAGAGCTCAGAGAGGCCGGAGCCGACTTTATTATTGACAGAATGGAAGATCTTATTGAAATATGAAAAGGTCATTGCACGGGTGACAATGTGTTTGAGGTGATGAAAGGCGTGATGGGTGAACAATTACATGCTTTTAACCACAGGTAGATTTGCCTCTTTCCACGCAAGGATGCCACCTTTGAGGTTCACGCACTTATAGCCGATATCAGCCAACTTACCAGCAGCATTAGCTGAGCGGCGACCACTGCGGCAGTAGATGGCGATGGTCTTGTCAATGGGCAATTTAGCCTTGGCCTGTTCCACGAAGTCACTTTGGAACTGGTCAATAAGAACGGCTCCCTTGATATGCCCTTCAGCAAATTCGTCGGCCTTACGCACGTCGAGGATTACCACGTTGGAGTCCGCAATCAGTTCGGCAAACTCCTTCACATCATAATTGTCAAAATTCTGTTGGCCACAGGCAGTAGTCAGCCCAAGTGCGGCAAATAAGCAAGTCAAAATCTTCTTCATTTCCTAAATAATATCAAATTTAATGGTGATTAAATCAATCAAAATATGCCGCCTGACAGAATCTCGATGGTCTTTCCATCTAGGTGGATGGCGCCGCTCTCTTGAAGTTCGTTGAGGGCACGTTGCAGGGAATACTTCTGAATGCCGAAATGATCGGCCAGTTCCTGACGCGACATGGAAAGCCGAATCGTGTTTGACTGCTGACGGTGTTGTTCCTCTTTCAGGAAGAAAATGATCTTGTCGCGGACACTCAGCAAGAGCATTCCCACCTTCTTGGTAAGTCCGGCAATCAGGTTCGAAAGAATCACCGTGAAATTCTTTGCCAGGCGGGAATCAAGTTCGAGCAGCCGCTCAAAGTCCGCCGACAGGATTCTCAACACCTTCGTGTTTGTCGTCGCCTGTACAGTGACGGGGTATCTGCGGACTTGTGCGAAGAGGAATGCCGGGGCGAACATATTGCCGGCATGAAAGGTTGACATACGAATATAGCGGTCGGAGGCGCCTTCAAGATAAGCGACGACCTCACCATCTAATAAGATGTTTGCGTGAAGACAATCCTCGCCGGCAACAAAAAGAAAGTCGCCTTTGTATAAACGGGTCACACGATAACGGACGGCATGCATCAGATCAATGATCTCGTTATCGGTCAGTCCTTCAAAAAGCGGGCACTTGCGAATGCCTTCAAGAGTTTCTGTATCCATATCTAACTCAAAGATAGTGCAAAGATAGCGATAAGCAGCTAATAATCCTTAAAATTAACAAACTTTTATACAGCTCAGTCACATTTGTTACCAGTTTCTATCCCCATTTATGATTATATTTGCAGACTAAAACCTACAGAAATGAGCGTTGTAGAAAAAACGAAAGCGGCAATTCGTAAGCTGACAGGACTATTTTCCTATCGGCAAAAGGTGGGTTTGCTGGTGATAGCGGGCGTCGTATGCGGCCTCGGCGGATTGTTTATGTATCTGCTTAGGGCGCATACCTATTTTATAGGTGACGACCCGTCGGCCTGCGTCAACTGCCACATCATGACTCCTTATTATGCTACGTGGAGCCACTCTTCGCACGGACGTATCGACAATCAGTCAAACGGTGCCACGTGCAATGATTGTCACGTGCCCCATCAGAACTTAGCCTTGAAGTATGGGTTCAAGGCGATGGACGGTCTGAAGCACACGGCATACTTCGTGATGCACTCAGAACGTCAGGCACCGATGGCCGAGACACTGACGGGTCAGGTGGTGATGGACAATTGTATCCGCTGTCATACGCAGTTGAACACAGAGTTCGTAAAAACGGGCCGCATGGGCTATATGCAGCAGCAGGCTCAGGGCGGCAAGGTGTGTTGGGACTGTCACCGCAACGTGCCTCACGGAGGTATGAACTCGCTGATGGCGACACCGAATGCCGAGGGCGTGACGCCGCTGCCACCATCGCCAGTACCTGAGTGGCTGCAAAAGATGATGAACTAAACAACGAATTCTTGGACAAGCCAAGCGGCAAAGCCGAGTCCACTAATTTCACGAATTAATAAAAAACGAAATATTATGGCAAAGCAATTGAAGAAATGGCAAGGTTGGCTTCTGTTTGGAGGCTCAATGGTAGTGGTCTTTATCCTGGGACTGCTCGTTTCGTCGTTGATGGAGCGCAGAGCCGAGGTGGCCAGTGTGTTTAATAACAAGCGTACTGTGTTTGAGGATGAGATTGTGGCTCAGAACGAGAAGTTCAAGGCCGACTATCCTCGCGAGTACGAGACATGGGCGATGACCGAGGACACGACCTTCAAGTCGAAGTACAACTCTTCGCAGGAGGTGGATGTGCTCGAGCAGCGTCCAGAGATGGTGGTGCTGTGGGCTGGCTATGCCTTCTCGCGCCACTACAACACCCCTCGCGGCCACAAGCACGCCTTAGAGGATATGCGCAAGATTCTGCGTACAGGTAATCCTGGCATCCAGATCACGCCAGACTCTATCGCTGGCGATATGCAGCCCGCTACCTGTTGGACGTGTAAGGGTCCGGATGTGCCTCGCATGATGCGCGAACTGGGTAATGGTAAGGATCAGTTCGATCCCGCCAACTTCTACGCCAAGAAGTGGAGCGAGTTAGGTGCTGAGGAGGTAAATACCATCGGATGTTCAGACTGTCACGATGCCCGCACGATGGACCTGCGCCCTGCCCGTCCTGCCCTCTATGAGGCCTTCGCCCGTCGCGGTCTGGATGTGAAGAACGCTACCCATCAGGAGATGCGTTCGTTGGTGTGCGCCCAGTGCCACGTGGAGTACTACTTCATCAAGCCTAACGATGAGAAGAATCCCGGCAAGGCTAACTATCTCGTATTCCCGCACGACAAGGGCCTGACCTGCGAGGCTGCCGAGGAGTACTACGACGAGATAGGTTTCTACGACTATATCCATCCGCTATCGAAGACCAAGATTCTGAAAGCTCAGCATCCGGGTTGGGAAATGTCACAGCACGGCATCCATGCCCAGCGTGGTGTATCGTGCGCCGACTGCCACATGCCATACAAGCAGGAGGGCGGTGTGAAGTTCTCTGACCATCAGATTCAGTCACCATTAGCTAAGATCGACCGCACCTGTCAGACCTGTCACCGTCAGGACGCCGAGGTGCTGCGCCAGAACGTCTACGATCGTCAGGAGAAGTGTAACGAGGTGCGCAACCGTGCCGAACAGGAGTTGGCCCGTGCCCATTTCGAGGCTAAGTTTATCATCGACAAGGGTGCTACCGAAACCGAGATGGCTCCCATTCAGGCCCTGCTGCGCAAGAGTCAGTGGCGTTGGGATTATGCTATTGCATCGCATGGTGCTACTTTCCACGCGCCGCAGGAGGTTACTCGTCTGCTGTCAGCCTCTGTCGATTATGCTCAGCAGGCCCGCTTGCTCATTGCTCGCGTTGCTGCTAAGCACGGACATACCGATGCCATCCCAGTGCCCGACTATAGCACTAAGGCTAAGGCTCAGGCTGCCATCGGTCTCGACATGCAGAAGTTGAACGAGAACAAGCAGAAGTTCCTACAGGAAATCGAGCCCAAGTGGATAGAAGAAGCCAAGAAGAACGGCAAACTGATAGAAATCTGATATGGATTAAACTCAGGATATTTAAGGAAGGCTTCCTCGTAGGAGGAGGCCTTATCTTTGCAGGGCTAATACTGGAAATTATAAAAAAAGTGATAAACATATAGAGTACAAATGAACATATCAGAAAGAAACAACGTATATCTTGCCTCGAAACCGCGTTATGAGATCCTCGATGGACTGCGCGGAGTGGCGGCCGTGCTGGTGGTGGCCATCTTAGGGCTAATCTGTAGTTTCATTTGAGAGAAAGAAAAATAGTAAAATATGAAAAAGATTATGATTACAATGATACTGGTCATCGCAGTGGTGACGGCATCGGCACAAAGGCTACGGGTAGGCGAGCTTGGCTCGGGAATGGCAGAGAAGACAAGAGGGTTTGATGACCTCTATCATTACATCGAAAACCTTGACGTGTTTGAATACGGTCAGGAGGAAGCCCGTGCGTATTACATTCCAGGACATCATATCCTGCTCAACGGACAGTGGAAGTTCTTCTATGGCGACACGCCTCAGGAGATTCCCGCCAACTTCTTCGAGGAGAAATTCTCCGACTCGAAGTGGGCGACCATCGACGTGCCATCGAACTGGGAGATGAGAGGCTACGGCGACCCGCTGTTCCGCAATGTGGCAGCACCGTTCCAGGCCGACCCGCCGATGACCCCGCGTGACTACAACCCAACGGGAGCCTATCGCACCACGTTCTCCATTCCGTCCGACTGGAATGGTGAGGAGGTGTTTTTGCGTTTCGAGAAGGTGGCATCGGCCTCATTCCTGTGGGTCAACGGTCAGGAAGTGGGTTACAACGAGGGAGCTCAGGAGCCTGCCGAATACAATATCACTCCGTATCTGAAGAAAGGTCGCAACACGCTGGCGATGAAGGTCATCAAATATAGCGACGGCTTTTACCTCGAGGGACAGGACTACTGGCGTCTGGCCGGCATCTTCGACGATGTGTATCTCTATGCTACGCCGAAGACCCGTCTGTTCGACTGGTATGTCACAACAGACTTAGACAAAGACTACCGTGATGCGGACTTGAACATCGAGGTGACTGTCAGAAGCTATGACAAGCAGCCGGTGAATACACCATTGAAGGTTCAGGCCGTGCTGACTGATGCCGATGGACAGGAAGTGGCGCGATTGGAGAGTCAGGCGGCAACGTTCGATGGCAGCAGCACATTGACGCTGAACATGAACAAGCATATTGCCAACCCCTTGAAATGGACTGCCGAGACGCCAAATCTTTATGAACTCAAGATGTACCTCGTGGATGCCGCTACCGGCAAGCGCCTGTCGGAAAGCACGCCCGAGGATGCTTGTCAGGACGTGGGCTTCAAGGAGACCGAGATGCGTGACAATGTGTTCTACCTGAATGGCAAGCCTCTGAAGGTCAATGCACAATGCTCGCATATGCAAGACCCCGACAATGGCCACGCTGTGACAGATGAATTGATCAAGAAGGATATGACCATCCTGAAACAGTTTGGCTTCAACGGCGTGCGCACCAGCCACTATCCGCCCGTGCCGCGCTATCTGGAATATGCCGCCCGCTACGGACTCTATATCATCGACGAGGCTGGCGTAGAGGCCCATGCCACAGAATGGGTTTCAGGCGACAAGCGGTTTATACCGATGTATAGGGAACGTGTACGCCGTATGGTGCTGCGTGACCGAAACCAGCCTGCGGTGCTGTTCTGGAGTGCCGGCAACGAGAGCGGTGAGGGGCCCAACATCGGTGAGGTGATTGACGAAGGCCGCAAATATGACAAGACCCGTTGGTGGATGTACGGCGGCAATGCCTACAGCCATCCTGCCGAGGACATCATCGGCCCGCGCTACCCAACGCCTCTGGCCCTCGACCTCAGGGTGGGCCGTCATGGTGATGGAGACGTGCGTCCGTCGTTTATGGATGAATATATTTCTGTGGCTGGCAACGGTGGTGGCATGTTCGACGAGATGTGGCGTGCCATCTATACCCACGAGCGAAGCATTGGCGGTGCCGTCTGGGACTTCGTGTCACCAGGACTTACGCAGTCCGCCCGCAGGCTTGCTGACAAATCGGGTCATCAGGTGATGGCACATATCATGGGCAATGCCAAGCTGGTGGCCGACAGCCGCAACCGTAAGAATCACGTGATTGACCTCAGCGGACACGACGAGTGGGTGGAAGTCTATCGCGACGACTGTCTGGAGATTACTGGCAGCAATATCAACATCAGTTTCGACGTCTGTCCACGCAAGCTTATCAGCTCGTGCGGCTCATTCGTGACCAAGGGCGAGTGGCAGTTCGGCATCGAGCAGCGAGGCAAGGAACAGTTGCTGTTCTATATCAACACCGACAAGGCTCCTGAGGGGGCACAGAACGATGGCCGTCCCTTTGGCAGAAGACCTGCGGCCACGAACCACAAGTATGAACTCACAGCCCCGCTGCCCAGCGACTGGGAGAACAAGTGGCACCATGTGGAAGCCTGCTACGACGGCAAGCAAATGACGGTAAGCATCGACAACGCGCAGGTAGCCCAGATGGAGGCTCAGGGCAACATCATCAATGCGCCATTCCCCGTGAACATAGGCCGCAATGAGCAGACCCACGGACAGGACACCCGCGTCTATATCTGCGATGCACTGATGGACAATGTCGTCATCGCCGACGCCACAGGCCAACTGCTGAACCTCGACTTCGAGACGGAGCAGCAGGAGGGCAGGTATTTCAGTTACGGCATCGGTGCCCGCACCTACGGCACGATATGGCCCGACAGGACCGTTCAGCCGGAAATCTATCAGATGAAGAAATCCTCCCAGCCCATATCCTGCACGCTGCTGAGTGCCGACAACGGTACGGTAGAGATATGGAACAGGAACCATTTCATCAACACCTCGTATTACGACATGAAATGGGAACTTTACGAGGACGGCGTCTGTCTGCAGCAGGGAACGCTCAGTCCTGATGTCGCACCATTGACCAAAAAGGTTATCACCCTGCCTTATAACCGCCCCGCTATCAAACCCGGCTGCGAATACCGCCTCATGATTACCAGCAGTCTGAAGGCTGATGAAATCTGGGCGAAGAAAGGTCACGTCATGGCCTGGGACCAGTTGGAACTCCCCTGGCGCCAGTTGGCTATACCTTCTGACAAGACCATCGGAAAGGCCGTGCTGAGCCGTACTAACGACGCTATCACAGTCAGCGGCGACGGATTCTCCTACACCTTCACCCCCGACGGCCAGCTATTCAGCATCAAGCAATCTGGCAAGGAACTGCTCAAGTCGCCACTTCAGATGAACGTGTGGCGCGCCCCGCTGGCACTTGAGGTCGACGGCTGGGACCAGTGGAACATCACCTACAACAACCGCAAGGCTTGGAACGGCTCTCAGATAGCCAACGAGTTCTATAGCAACAACCTGAACACCACCACCCGCATCCCCATCTCTTGCCAGGCCTTCGAGGCCAATGGACAGGTCTATGTCAATGTGCGCTGGTTCTCCCAGTTTGGTGCCCCTGTTAACACATCGCTCGATGCCTACATCACAGGTCTGCGCTATTCGGGTTTCTCCGAGGTCTATGAGTACCGCATCAACGGCGACGGCACCATCGCCCTCCATCATATTCTTGAGCCAGAGGGACAGATGCCCGCCCTTCTGCCACGCATCGGACTGACCATGACGCTCTGCGACGACATGCAGCAGGTGAAGTGGTATGGTCGCGGTCCGGAGGAGAACTATCCCGACCGCAAGACTGGTTATGCCATCGGCATCTACGAGAAAACCGTAGATGATATGTTCGAGCCCTATCTCATTCCGCAGGACTGCGGTCTGCGCTGCGACAACCGCTGGCTCGATATGAGCAATGGCTCCGGTCAGGGACTGCGCTTTGCGATGGACGAGCCGTTCAACTTCAACGCTTACCACTACAGCACCGACAACCTGACGAAGGCGGTATATACCTACCAGCTCCAGCAGCAGGACGGCGTCACTCTGAACCTCGACTACAACACCACTGGCGTAGGCTGCACGGCCTGCTACGTCTTGCCTGGCTATCAGGTCAAAGCCACCCGCTACGAGCGACGTCTGACAATCAAACCAATATCAAAGTGAGGACGAACTTCTTCTTCACATCACTTCTGAACGTGGTCTGCGAGATGGCTCCTTATCTGCTGTTGGGATTCTTCATCGCAGGCGTACTGCACGTATTTGTGCCGCAGAGGTTCTATGCCAACTATCTTTCGCGGAATAACAAGTTGTCTGTGCTATGGGCGGCGCTGTTAGGTATACCCCTGCCGCTATGTTCATGCGGCGTCATCCCTACCGCTATCGGACTCAGAAACGAAAAAGCTTCGAAGGGAGCCATCGCCTCGTTTCTCATAGCCACACCACAGACGGGCATTGACTCCATCTTGGCCACGTTCTCGCTGATGGGACTGGGTTTTGCGATTATCCGTCCTACGGCAGCGCTTATCACAGGCGTTTGCGGCGGACTGCTGGTAAACCGACTGGTTCGCGAGGATGACGTCGTTGATATCGACAACTGTTCATGTCAGACGGAAAAGGGCAACAGGATCTGGCGTGTACTGAAATATGCCTACTATGATATGCTTCGCGACATCGGTCTGCGACTGCTCATCGGACTTGTCGTGGCAGCATTGATTCAGGTCGCTGTGCCTGATGAGTTCTTCCTCAGCTTCGGCAGTCAGCCCTTATTACAGATGCTGGTCATACTCATCATTGCCGTTCCAATGTATATATGCTCGACGGGTAGTATCCCAGTGGCAGCAGCCCTGATGATGAAGGGTCTCTCGCCTGGCGCGGCACTGGTGATGCTGATGGCAGGCCCTGCCGTCAATCTCGCGTCAATCCTCGTGGTTCATAAGTCGATGGGGCGCCGTTTTACCTCTATCTATCTGATGACCATCGTAGGCTTTGCCGTTCTCTTCGGACTGCTACTTAATGCAACTGGAATCGACTTCACTATTGCCGCTCAGGATGCTTGCTGCATGGGGGCATCAACTCTGCCCAGTCCGTTTAAGATTGTTTGCGCCACAGTATTAACATTATTAATTGTATTTGCTCTTATGATGAAGTTTTTCAGCAGATTTACAGACAAAAAGCCCTTAGATCCAGATGTGACCGTCTATCGTGTCGAGGACATGCATTGCAGTCATTGCGAGGCTGCCGTAGTCCGCGCTGTCGAGGATGTGCCTGGCGTTGAAAAAGCCAAGGCCAGTGCTTCCGCCAACACCCTCACCATCAAAGGTCCCGCTACCGAAGAAGCCATCCGCACAGCGGTCGAGGGTATTGGTTATACATTCAAGGGACGGAGCAGCGAGAGCCGTTAAGCTCGCTTAAACGGCCGAATCGTGACGGAGCTCGACGCAGTCAAGGAGAAATTATAGCCTTTTATCTGGGCAAAGAACTCCACCTCAATCTTCACCACGAAGATAGCATACTGATCCCAGTCGAAGCCTTTGCATATAGTGGAAATATAGTCAGTCTTACCAGAGTCGTAAGAGTCCGAGAATCGCAAGATTCCCGGACCCTTCTTTTTCACTAGCTCTTTTGAGCGTTAGTCCTTGTCGAGGCCTTCGCCACCGTCGCCACCTTCGTCGCTGGTACCGGTGTTGATCACGAGGGTAGAGGCCTGACCGGGCATCGCGAAGTTGCCGGTGTAGACGCCGTTGTCCTCAGTCAGTTCGATGCTCGAACCGTTGATGGTGGCTGTCGGGGTCTGACCCTCTGCGGGCGTGATGCTGATCTCCACCTCGTCGTCCTCGCTCAGGTTAGAGCCTGAGGTCAGGGCATTGCCGTTGAGCGTCACGGTGGCAGAGCCGGAACCGCTGGTGGCAATGGTCAGGGCGAAGTTAGTGGGCTGGTTCTGGTTGCCGCCCTCTGAGCCACTGTTGCCGCTCTGACCGCCGTTCTCTGAGCCAGAGCCTGAGCCGCTACCGTTACCGGAGCCATTACCTGAACCCTCGTTGGAACCTGCCGAAGCACCGCCGGTGGCGGCAGCCTTGGCAGCTGCGATCTCGGCCTTGGTCTTGTCGGTCCAGGAGAGCTTGGCGTCCTTCTTGAGCTCGTCGCGGGTGAAGTCGCCGGTTGACTGCGCCAGGAGCTTGATGGTCTTCACGGCAGGACCGGTCTTCGCGCCCTCACCGAGGTTGCCGATTGTGGCTGATGCCACCTTGTCGCTGGCGGCGTCGTACATGGTTTCCAGACCGTTGCCCTCGACGGTGGCCTTGAAGATAGCCAGGTTGTCGATCTTCACGGTGTTGCCGTTGAGCACCTGCTCGCGGATGCACTTCACGAAGTCGATCAGGATACCGGTGATGGTTCCCTCAGAGAACGCCGTGTTGTGCTCAGCCATGTGATGCGCCATGTCCTGCACGGTCATGGTCTGTTTGTAACTCACGCGGGCGTAGAGCTTACCCGCCTGTTCGGACTCCGAACTTTCTGTCACTTTTGACAAATACAATTCAATCATACACTTAAAAATTTTTCGTGGTATTATATTACTAAGTGGACCAGCTGCATCGGGTGGCCCTTCCCGCCTGTATTTACATTGTTTCTTATGACTCTACAAAGGTACGAAAAATATCTGAGACCACCAAACATTTCGTCATAAAAAAGTGTTAAAAATTACACAGTAGGGACGGTTCCTATTGTGTAATTCAATAACCCATCCTTATTGCCGGATAAGGGTGGGTTATTACGCAATAAGGCAGGGTTATTTCTTCGTCGAAAGATAGTACTCGCTGAAGTCCTTGCAGCTTGGGGGCAGCTGATGGTGAACGAGCGAGGGCAGGATCTGTTGCAGTTGGAGGAAGAGACGCTCGCCAGGCTCATCACGATCGGGATACATGTGAAATATAATGGATAATTGAGAATGGACAATGGATAATTGTTCGGCGTCCGCTTTCGAAAGGAGGGTGGCAGAGGGGATGGCGATGGCCTTGTGACCGGCGGAGAGCATGGCCCAGCAGTCGGAGCAGCCTTCGGTGATGTAGAGGTCCTCGCCTGGACGGAGCAGATTGAGTACAGGCAGATTGTAGATGCCGCATTGCGAGCCGGCGGGGAAGCGGAAACGGGGTAGGGCGTCGCGCACGAGGTTGCGGTTCTGCACGCCCACGAGCCGGCCCTCCTGATTATAATAAGGTATCTGCAACCAACTCACGCCCTGCCTATCCGTCCACGACGTCAGCCTGCACCAGCGCACCACGCGAGGATCCAGCCTGCGCTCCTCATAGAGAAACCGCCTTGCCGCCTCGTTCAGCCACGGCCGCTCAAAATACCGCTCATACCGGCTTGCATCAAACGGTTTCGCCTCCCCATAATTATCCATTGTCCATTTTCCATTATCCATTATAACATTATGCTCGTCGGCGAGCCATTTGCAGGCCTCATGGAAACCGAGGTTAAGATGCCGCATCACGAGGTCGATGGTGCCGCCCGAGGCCCCGCAGACAAAGCATCTGAAGCTATTCCTGCGCACCGAAAACGACAGGCTCGCGTGATGATCGTCGTGAAACGGACACAATGCCTTGTGCCTCGCCACGCTTAGCCCGAGTCGCTGCGCGACCCCCTCAATGGGCAGCTCGCGCAGCTTCTGAATTTCATATTTCTCCATGACTATTCACTAATCACTATTCACTATTCACTATCCCTTCAGGTATTCGTCGGTCTTCGTGTACAGTCCCGTCTGGTTCGAGTAGGTGATGAACTTGCGGTGCACCCATAGACTCAATTGTCCCTTGGTGCCCTCTTTGCTCTTTCCGATTTCCACACGGAGCGCTTCCAGTTGAGCCTCGTTGAAGGTGTCGGGCAGCGAGTCGAGCATGTTCTTCGGACCACGACGCTGGGCCTCACTCACCTGATCAGTGGCCTGGCTGAACATGTCGGCAAAGAGATGCATCTTCGACCACAAGTCATGGTACACCAGCCACTCTACCAGCTCGCCCATAGACCGTGTCCATGTCTGGTTGTTGAGTGCCCACATCACGCAGCCGGCCTTCCAGGCATTGATAAGAGCACGCTTGGAGATGTCCCACAGGTCGTCATCATCGGCCAGGTCGGCCATCGTCGCCATATCCTCGGCCATCTTGTCGATCAGCTTGTTCAAAGGCTTGATAATGTAACGACCCTTGCAGATGTCGAGTCGCGCCAGGTATTCCTCCAACTTCTGGTAGAACTCGTCTGTATACTCGCCCACGCGGGGAATTTTTCCTTTGCGACCTCCACGCGGCTTGAAGGAGAATACGATACGTCCGAAGGTGCCGTTGAAGAGTTCGTTCTTATAGAAGGGACGTACGGTAATGGGCACGCCCGACATGGTGATGTTGGCACGCATGATGGGGTTGCCGGTGACGCCGTCGACCGTGGCACGCAGGGCGCCGGCCTTTGCCTTGTCGAAGATGTTGCGGAACGTCTTGGAAACCTGCTTGTGGCTGCCGCACAGCTGGTCGGCCATCTCCACCTCGGGCAGGTCGAAATACTGCGTCCGTCCACCCAGTTTTTCAAGGGCGATGGCATTTTTGAGGAAGGCCGGTTTGGTGGTGTCGACAGGTGGAAACCAAATGGCAATCGTGGGACATACGGGCGTGTCCTTAGCGTTCTTCTTGGCCTGGTAGAGATTCGACCAATCCTCCAACTTTTTGTATTCCGCTTCGTCGTGACGGGTGAAGTCGCGGCAAATTGCTTTCACTAAGTCGGTCAATTGGCCCTTGTTGTCGCCCGAATTGCCCACCAACTGGGCCATCATGCCACATGTTTCCTTCCAACTGCGGTCGGGATACTGAAATTCTGCGCTGCTGATGTGCGCACCAAGAGAGGGAAAGAGCATCGGAACGAGGGATTCGTGCATGTCTTTCGAGGCCTGCGTGAGCAGGAATTTGATACATTCTGTACCTTTTCCGAGGTTAGGCATCTCAGGAGCCTTCTGTTTACTAATGTCGTATCTCATTGATTATCTGCTTTTTAGATGAATTATTACTGACCGGCTATTTCAATTTCAATTATTTCAGTTTGTTTCCTAAGGTGTCAAATTCCTTTCTATTTATATATAACTATCTATATATTAATTAGTTATGAATATATTTAAAGGGCTTTTGACCACCTTGTTATTAATTGAAATTACTGAAATTGAAATAGACTCGGCCTTTTAACTTTTTTACCTTTTCTCTACGAGGCCCTCGAGCGCCCAGAGCAGTTCGTTGGCCACACCGGCAGCATACTTATCGACGCTGAAGTCACGGTCGACCTTCATCGGCTTGAAGTTCGGTCTGAGACTTCCGTCATCCTTACGAGTGATGGTGATGTACTCGCTCACAAACAGATGTGGATTTCGCTTGCCAGCTGTCTGGGGCACGGTCTCGACGAACGTGAAGTGCTCGTCGTAACGGAATTCGTCTGCATCTACGTCGCGACGCAGGATGCCTTGATATTCTTTACCAGCCTTCATCTTGCTGTCGCTGCGAAGGAGTGTCTTCAGATCCACGTTCAGATGCGTGTTCGGGTTCCAAACTTGCTCTTCGGCTTCCCCGTTCTCCAGAGAAGCGATGTACTGCCGATAACCGACAGCGAGCGGTGATTCACCATGAAGCATTTCCTTAACGATGCTTCCGAGAAGGCGAGGTTCGTTCGATTTCTTTGAACCTGCCTCAACTTTTTTAGGTTTTAATACCTTTTTCATTTTTTGGGGGGTATTAAATTGCCTTCTTGCACTTACACGATGATATAGATAGGCGTACTTCATCTCGTGCTCGGAGCCGTGCTCAGTTTTTTGACTGCTGACTGACATCTGAAAAGAATGCAGCAGAAACTCCGAAAAGAAATTTCTACTGCAAAATTAATCAGAAAAAAGCCTTTAAAAAAGAGAAAATCAAAAACTGAATCTCAAAACGGCATTCAATTTTTGATTCTGAAAAATAAATTGTAAAGAAAGCAATGGTCAGGTCTTTAAATTTCGGGAATCATATACCAGTAGACCCATTCGGACAAAGAGCGGCCTGCAAGGCCAACCTGCTCATAGCCCAGGGCATCGCCCTGGGTATTGTGCATGCACGTGAGAACGCTGTAAGGGCAAAAGCTAATTACTGTAGCATTTGATTCTTTTGCCCTTTCAGACCGCTTCCTGCTAGCGACACTCAGTAACCTACTGACGCTGAAAGGCGTCTTATCATGCACTATGCACTATGAACTGATAATGCACTATGAACTGGCAAAGCGTCTTATGGTCAAGGCTGTTATAAGGATGTGAAACTTTAGTTCGGCATTTTCAATAACCCTAATGATTGAAGCCTAATATTCATCGCTCTATATGACACTTGCAACTTATTAGCCAAATTACCTACTATGTTCTTATAGCCAGGACACGTTTCACGGTTATTAGGATCGTAGTAAAGAGGGCAAGGAACACCACCGTAATACTCATCGTAATAAAAGTTGTATAAGGTTTTGACAAGTAGCTTCGGCATTAGCAAAAATGAGGCAAACTTATTGGCTTGACATTCAAGTATACGCGAATCACCTTTAGTAATAAACAAAGTATCATCTGATTCACCGACCGATTCAACACCTTGCTCTTTAAAAAGAGAAGTATGGAGTATATGATGACCCAATTCGTGCGCCATGGTGAAACGTTTCCTGACATTGAGTTTCCTAAAATACTCGGCAACATTATCATAAATAATATCGCCTACGCTTTGCGTGCACATACTTCTGCGATTCGAGCAACTAAACACATTCGTATACATTCCTCCAGCTAAGGGATTCAAGATGGCGCAATTAGGATCACCTAATATCAAAAGCCCCAGCTGAGATTCTTCCATTTCAGATTCTCTGTAGTTCAATCCACACATGGTTGCATAGGCAAATGGATCTAAAGATAAATCTGTATCCAGGTTCTCAAGTGAATGTAATTTAGCATCTACTTCCTTTTCCGTCAATTCGTTTGCTTTTCTTTCTATTTCATCGTCTGATAGAAAAGGAATGTTCAATAGTCGATGATTCTTAACAGCAACATCGTTTTGACTAAGAACATCTGTCAATGAAGATGTCAAAATAGAACCATCCAAAATGAGCAGAGGAGAAGTCATTGGTTTCGTTCCTTCCAGTATATCAAGGTAGCCTTGTTGTTTAGCATGATCCTCTATCGAACGTGGCAGTTTGTAGCACTCACTTGTCATTACTTTATCCGGGTTGAGCATTATATATCCAATGCCTCCGTCGATTGCTCTAGTCCTAGCATCAGGAGTTATTCCAGAAGAAGAAACAATGTATAATTTTATTTGCTT
>JAEEGH010005398.1_pt1 | contig 32111 bp, 29 predicted proteins | sample 9134181 | NCBI WGS metagenome assembly JAEEGH01 (sample SAMN16246544, study PRJNA631951) | gut metagenome | biome: gut microbiome; feature: rumen; material: DP-attached | host: Bos | place: Iran: Karaj | collected 2018-10
TGAAACTTGCATTATGTCGGGTATTTGGTTTTGCCAGAGTTCTGTATCTCTAATAGTATATCATCAACAATGTATCTGTCTCCGAAAGTGTATAGCAGAGTTGAAGGATCGTGTAGTCGCTTATTGATTTCGGATAGATAGAAGATGTCAAGGGCACGTTTAGGATTAATGTCCAAACGTTTTGACAATAGCATTATGATGCGTCCAATCTTATTCCACATTAATATGTTGCTAAGCATAACTGTTGATGGTTAGTTTATTGTAAATGATCTGGAGAAAAATAGATGGTTGTCTATAATGGATTGTTTCAAGATGCAGATTTGGTTATTTGGCTGGTGTTTTGAGAGTTCTCTAAGGGCTTTGTCTTCCTCTATCTGTCCAGCCATAAATGCTTCAATAGTATCTATCACTCTGTTATTTGCTACTTCGCCTTCAATGATGTCATATTTCTTCCATATTTTTCCCCATTTTTTTATAATTAATTCTCTTTATGTTTTCTGTATAAAGTTCTTTCGTTTTTGTTATGAAATATTTATCCGAATACTTTTCAATTGCATCATATAGATTCCTAGTTGAAAATCATTTTTTGTAACTATAGGTTCTTATGTGTTTGGCTGTTTTTTTTATTTCGTATGAGGTAAATATGTGGATTGTATATGCTGCTGTCATTACTATCAGTGGTTGCATGATTATATTGTATCGTGGTGCAGTGGTTACTAAAACAGTCATTAGTGTTGCTATCATAATAGGAATTGTAAGAGACATTACTGCTTGATTGCGCCATGAATAAAACAGTATAGTAATGAGTGACAGGAATAACATGAAGTGAAACAAGTATACGCCACTGTACCTCATAAGCAGTTGCAATATTTGTGGCACTGTAGCCTCTTGAAGTCCTGCAACTCCATATGAATAAAGAAATGTCGGTGCAGTTTCGTAAAGTTGCAGTAGGCGATATGTGGACAATTCAATATATCGTTTCGGATGATGTATAATCCAATTTTTAGCACGTGAAGTCCAAATGCTGTCAGTCTGTTGATAGGTATATAGGCCAGAAGTCTCGTTACAGAATTCTTTCCTGTCATTGTTAAAATAACGATATACAGGACGCAATTTGTTTGAGGAATATAGTTCGGGAATATAGCCTAAACCATCTTCTTTTAAGTATGCCTCGCCGCAGTAGCCACCGTTGATAGCTTTGTCATTATTTCCCATAAGAAGGTTAACTCCACCAGTATTGCCTTTATACACATAGTCAGGGAAATTTATGCGCGTTCCTACTGCTATACAGAAACAAATAATAGCATATGCTCCGCAAAGGCGTAATGCTGCACGCCAGTCCCTTCTTTTATACAACAACAAAAACAGACAGGCTACGATCCATGCCAATGCCATGGGCCTTACCCACATGGATAACGCTAGAAGTACACCAGCAACATACGTCAAGTATTTTCTCTGTATAGTATGGTATAATATAGTATAGTATAGTGCGGCGAGGGACAAGAATACAAATAGCAATTCGCTGAAAGTGTGGGAGGAGATTGTAAAGAAACTGGGCAGTAGCATGAAAAGGTATGCTGTCATGCATGCAAATCGTTCAGAATTAAATGCACACCGCATTATCTTGTATATGTAATAAAGAATTCCAATATTGAAAACCGCATTAATATAAGCAAGGTATCGTGTACTGCCGAATATTTTTATCCAGAGAATTATAAAATTGACCCACCCTGGATTGAATATATAAATATTATGATAGTTTGACCAATCTGGATATATGGTGCCGTGCTTAGCGCACTCAGTAGCATAATATATGTATGTACCAGGATCAGATACCAGAAAGTCATATTTGTTTGCCTTGATGTATATAATCATCATTGCAAACCAGATCAACGAAACGATAGCAAGCGTGCGTTTGGTTAAGATAAATCGCATTTGATTATTTCTGTTTTTCTCCTATAAGGAAAGGAAAATATCTTCTTATTATTGGAATAATTGACCAGGTAGTTATGAAATTAATAATACCTCCATACCATCTCCACATTCTCCAACTATTATCGCCAAGTATTAATAAGAAAGGTTCTCTTATTGGCCCGTGGAACACGTATATACCGAGACTGTCTTTACCCATCCTAGCTGTTAATTTACAATCTATAAGGCATGCCAAACAGAAACCGGAAATACTGAGCAAAACAGAAGTGGTGAGGAAAAGCAGGTAGTTTCCGTACGCTCCATAGGAGATTGCTATGCAGTACGGAAAGAATTCTGTTGGTTTAAAAGATTGATTGACGTAGAATGATACTATGCCGAGTATTAGAAATATGAAAAAACCTGTCAGACTTGCACGTCGATTTGTTGGAATGGAAAATGTATTAAACAAACGCCTTATAAAGGTTCCTATGTAGATCAGTACTACTGCTGTACAGGCTACGTTTACGTTCAGCGGGAAACCAATATTGTGACAATTATGTGCTGGGTTTTGTATGAAACCTGTCAAATAGTAAGTATGTCCTTTTATATGAATGCTTAATTCTGAATTGTTGCTAGAGAAACTGGCAAGGATGGCTAAGAATGCTATAGCTAGGGGAAGTGCATATGTGTATTTCTTTAATGAAATATATAGCAGATTCCATATGATTACGGCAGAAAAATAAGTGGGTAGAAACCATAATCCTCCAATTTTATGTGTTTCGCATATTTGATTAGATGCATAAAGCACGCGTGCTATATTCTCCATACAGAATGACATGTCGCTTCGCATTAAAGATAGGACAATGTAGGGAACGAAAACTCGAGTGAATAATTTCTTGCATCCTCCATTGAATAGGTATTTCTGGATAGATGTGTATTTTTGTGTATAGACGAACCCTACACATATGAAGAACATTTGCACGTGGAATGCATAAAGAAAATCATGAATTGGAGTCTGCACATGTCCGATGACGACACAAAATATAGCAATGAACTTTGCTGTGTCAACGTAAGAAAGTCTCATTTCTTTATTATTTTTTTAATATGTTAATAATCCTTCCCAGCAAATCGTGTAGTTTCTTGGCGTATGGCGAGAAGTGTTTTCCATATTTGTATATGTGAGCATAATGTGGGTTAATCGGTTCTGGAAAGAAATATTTTTCGATTAGATAGGAAAAATCATGTGTTTTATAGTCCGTCCAAAACTCATCTCTTAACGGAGAGGCTGGAAATGGTTTTATATATGGTTGACTGGAATGTAGAGCATCGTCTATTTCACGTGGATAGATTAACAGTTCATTTTTTATAGCTTGAATAATATCAGATCCCTTAGACGTGTTTGTTAGAACTACGGATACTCCAGTGTCATTATTTATAATCTCATTTTCTCTCGGCCAATAGTTCCAATAATCTGATAGAGTGATATCGCCTTGCCTAATCTGACATGCATATTTACAGGTATGACAACTTTCCCTTAAGAATAAATCTCTTAAAAAACCACGCATGTAAATATCTTCCTCCCATTTTCCTCTATAGCAACAATGATTTTTAAATATTGCTTTAGTATTATATCTTTTCCAACTCCATTTCTTCTCTCTAAACATGTAGTGAGATAATTTGCTGTGATGCTTGTTTTCTAGGTAATTAAGGTATTTCTTGAAAATAAGTGGTGAGGGGACACCATGGCATGCAAGGTCTATTGTTATCATATTGTCAGTATTCGTTTTTTTTATGCTCATAAATTGTTTTATTCCTGCAATTTGGCATGGTGTACCGACAAAGAGAACTTTCGTTCCTGCTTTTAGTTTTTGCTCGATTTCTTTATAAGAGTACTTAATGTTGCTCTGTGCATATTTAGAACCTCGTAGTTTTTTTAGATGTCTGGAGTTTTCGGCAAAAGTATGTATCACATTCCATTCTTCGTCGAAAGCTGCACCATAGACAATACCACCTTGCCTTAAAACAAATTCAGATATTACAGAAAACAAACCGCCAGATGAACTATGTCTGTGTATATCCTTGTTTTTTGCCCATGCAGCATAGGCTCTCAAAGGTAAGGATGTTTTCAGTTCTGTGTCGTTTGCTGGACATGCCTTATAACATAGCCCACAATTAACACATGCTTCTTCATCAATGTGTGGGTATACAAATCCTTCTTCGTCAGTGTGGAGAAGGATTGCATTATGTCTGCATATATTCAGACATGCCAAGCAACCTGTGCAATGTTTATGTTCGCATGGAGACGTCATTCGTTAAGCATTTCTTTGAGTTTGTCGTAATATTCTTCCTTGAAGTAAGCACTCAATTTATTTGTAGGATGAGGTCTGTTTAGAATTTCTATTATTTTGTCATATGCTTTATCAAGGTTTTCTGCAAATGAAATGTAACTGTTAAAGTCTTTCGGAAACCATCTGACTCCAGAAGATAGTTTGTGGTCTTGTGTTCCTATAACAATGACAGGAGTATTTGCAATAAGTGATATTATTGTACCATGGTAGCGATCAGTTATTATCGCTTGGAATGTACTATATTTCTTTATTTCCTGCATTAAAAAAGATCCTCGGTCGGCGGCAATTTCTTTCCATGGTACGGGTAATGTGGTATCTGTCGTTTCTACTCTGTATTTTGTTAGTCTGTTTTGTAGATTTTTTATATCAGTTTTACTGTAAAATGCTTCGCAATCATTTCGGACGCAGAATAAAATACCATTACGCTTCTCGTTGAATGTCATAGTCCCTATGAGTGATGTTACTATATCTGGCATAAGCATCAATTTACAATTGTAGAAATACTCTTGCGCAGTTTTGTATGAGACCTCGTCACGACACATAAGCGTGGTGTTACCATGAGAGTTAAAGATTTTTGCTGTTTTTATAAGTTCGTTTATATCATTATAGCATATCGTTTGAGGAAAAATTATTATTTTTCTATGTGGAAAAGAAATGGCTAGTTTCTTGTATACATCGCATTCGTGGTACAAATCAGTAAAATGATAACCACTATGGCATATTATTTTGTCATTTCTTCGTATGAACTTCTTTAAATCACATAACAGTTTGTCTGTTGCAGTGGCAAGTGTGAAGATTTTTATACCATAATCTGGATAATTTTCTTTAAACCATCTTTGAATTAGATATGTTTGTGCTTGATCTCCTAAATTAGAATGTCCTGGAGAACCGAATAAAAATATCATACGTCGCGGACGTATCACCCATGGCTTAATATGTTGCCAAACAAGTTTTGGATGCCTAATGGTTTTGAGTGTTTTATTTAGGAGATACATTATTTCTGTCATTTTATAGTTTTTTTATATGCCCACTGTTTATTTGTAGATATTGTTGTTTTATTTTATATAATGTTACAGATGAAAATATTATTAAGTATGGTACAAAACTATATACATATCGTGCTTTATTTTCAAATATCAACAAATAACTATTCAAACCTATTATTATAATAGCTAAAACTAACTCTTTTTTTGATAGTGAAAAAAAAGCCCCACATAGTAGAAGTGATAATACTAAATTCCACAACAGTTGTTCTATCCCTGCATAGAACTGAAATAATCCTCCTTTTGAAAGCATAATCTGACCGATAAAAGATTGTAATGCCTTATTATAATCCGAACTGCTTAACTGATATTCTTGATTAACAAATAACCCGTCTCGATATGACACGATCAGTTTTTTGATATAAAATACTATATTACCTTCTATTCCGCGTTCGTTTATTCTATAAATAGCAGCATTTAACAATGCTTTATTACGTTCTCGTAAATTGGCAAAGCTTGCTGCATATCCCCAATCTTCGTTGCTTTCATAGGAGGTTGTGCCATATGAAGAACTATTCTGACCAAAATAGATATAAAATGGCATTCTATATTCTTTATTGGGATTAGGTGTAAAATCGTAAATATTATATGATAATACAGATAATAAATTAAACAACCCTATAAATATGATGGTTGATGCCACTATGTTTATTCGTATTTTACGATATGATAATTTTCTATAATTGTATATTAGTTCTACAATAATAATAGAAAATATTATAATAAGTGAAGTTATCCTGATCCAAGCCCCTAATACTATAAGTAAAGGAACTAAAAAATATTGATATTTTTTAGTTGTGTTTGTGGTATATATATATATTGCAGCAGTATGACATAACATTGCCGAGCAACTTGAATGGGGTATTAATGCATTCAGATTAACAACAAGCAAACATGTAGAAATTAATAAAGAGAAAATAGCAATGGCCTTACTTTTTGTCAGATTAAAAACTGTAAGACACGTAAAAACACAAGCAGATAATGCAAATAAACTCTCGCTTATGATGCACGCTCTCCATGAATTTGTTATTTTATAAATAAATGAAAAGATTGTTACATGATTTAGACAGAATGGAAATGTTTCAAAAAAATGAGTTTGTTGTGCTTTTATTTGACCAACCACAAGTTTATGAGTATATACAGGATCTCCTTGCATGTCTGCTGGAACCCATAGACATAAACATATTACATATAGAATAATAATATATACAGTAATATATGATATTATTGTTGTGTGTGTATTTTTAGAAACAAGTACAAATATAACGAGTAAAGCATAAGAACCGATATAATATATATAATTAGGGTATGACACATAATTATTAAGAAGAGGAGATATTAATTTGGGCGAATTCTCAAAAAATAATGTGCCAAAGACAATTATTGTTGCACCTAATAATAGAAGGAGATGTATGGTTTTTATTATAAACCCCATCTTTTCATTTTCATAAAATGCAAACATATATTGTTTTGTTAATTTATTTTCCAATTGTGATCATATAGAACCGTTTTTCCTAATACATGCTGAGGAATTGCTCGACCTGTTCCATAAAAATCATCATCTTCAACATCGAGTTTTATCGTCTTTTCAATGTAGTCAGCACATTCTTTGTATATGTCTGCCCATAATAGAACTCTGTAGGAACCGACTGTAAGTGGAAGTTTCTCTATTTCCAAATCTAACTGATGCGTTCCACCTGAAAGATAAAATTCTTCCATCTTAACGTCTGTAGGAAATGTGGTAAGTATATCACCAAACATGTCATATACACCAAAGGAAACTCTACAACCTTTATGTCCACATGGTTCAACTTCTACAGTAATTCTAACTTTTAAATATTGTCCACAATGTGGCATTATTGGTTGATCATTACGATTTAAGTATTCTAAATTTGTAAAGATTATTTTTTTAGAACACTTACCAGATCTTGGCATTTCTGAAATTGGACATTCTAATCTATCTGTCATGCATGAACGCATGTATTCGTCAATTGCGCTTGCTGCAGTTCCTTGGTGAATAAGATTTCCATTTTGTAAGACAATACCAGATTTGCATAAACTTCTTACGGCTGCCATATTATGGCTTACGAACAATACGGTTCTGCCACCGTTTTTCGCTACATCGTCCATCTTGCCGATGGCACGTTTTTGGAACTCGGCGTCACCGACGGTGAGGACCTCGTCAACGACGAGGATTTCGGGTTCGAGGAAGGCGGCGACGGCGAAGCCGAGACGGACTGTCATACCGGAACTATAGCGTTTTACCGGAGTGTCGATGTATTTCTCTACGCCGGCGAACTCGATGATATCGTCGAGCTTGCGCTTGATCTCATGCTTTGTCATGCCGAGGACGGCACCGTTCATGTATATGTTCTCCTTGCCGGTGAGCTCTCCGTGGAAACCGGTGCCGACCTCAAGGAGTGAGGCTATGCGGCCACGGTAGAATATGTCACCTGTGCTTGGAGCGGTGATATGGCTGAGGAGTTTCAGTAGGGTGCTCTTGCCGGCTCCGTTCTTACCTATGATGCCGACGACGTCGCCTTGCTCTACTTTGAAATTGATATCTTTCAGTGCCCATACATAGTCGGAATGGGCTTTCTGGCTGCGGTCGTTGACTTCACCGATCTTAAGGTATGGGTCTTCGCGTCCCATGATTCTGGTTTGCCAAAAACGGTTAAGGTCATGTTGTAGGGTTCCTGTGCCTACGCGGCCGAGGCGGTATTGCTTGCCTACCCCCTGGAATTCTATTGCGATGTTCTTGTCCATATTATTTGTCCCACAGATTCCACAGATTTCTCAGATTGTGAATTGCTGTGTTTGATTTTGTTTTTAGTCCCACAGATCCCACAGATTCCACAGATTTCTCAGATTGTGAATTGCTGTGTTTGATTTTGTTTTTAGTCCCACAGATTCCACAGATTTCTCAGATTGTGGATTGCTGTGCTTGATTTTGTTTTTTAGTCCCACAGATTTCACAGATTATCTCAGATTGTGGATTGCTGTGTTTGATTTTGTTTTTAGTCCCACAGATTCCACGGATTTTTTCAGATTTTCCCTTGACCACGGACTATTTTTCTCATGGTTTTCTATATTATCTGTGAATATCTGTGCAATCTGTGGGAAATTGTTTTAAAGTATCTTTCGAATTATGTTTGAATTTATATCGTCTGTATTGAAATTGACCAATATTCCAAGATGTTTGTTGGCTATTTTTAGATATGTTAATAGCTGTTTATGAAAAACATTCTTGATTTCTTCAACGGATTTTAATTCTACAATTACTTCGTTTTCTACGAGTAGATCTAAGCGATAATCAATAGGGAGGAGGTGGTTGTCGTAACTTACTTTCAGTGGAACTTGCGTTTCTACTTTTAGTCCATCCTTCCTTAATTGATAAGCTAAAGCTGCTTCATAGAGTGATTCTAATAAACCAGGACCTAATTCGTTGTAAACTTTATATATTGCCCCGCGTATTGCATAGGAAATTTCATTATTTGTCATAGATTTAACAGATGTATGTGAAATTAAAAAATAATCTGTGAGTATCTGTGAAATCTGAGGGAAAGCCTATACAGTATCGATGAATTTTTGCTCTTGCTGGTTGAAGATGAGGATGGCGAGGATGAGGGTGACGACGAGGAATATACCACTGCCGATGAGTCCCTGTGCGGTGAAGGTGCCGTTGCCTAACCATGCGTATTTGTATGCCTCAAAGATAGGAGAGAGAGGGTTGAGGTTTATTAATTCACGGTATTTCTCTGGTGCGAAGCTGAGAGGGTAGATGATAGGAGTGCCGTACATGAGCAACTGTGTGCCGAAACCTACAAGGAAGTTGAGGTCGCGGTATTTTGTTGTCAGTGACGATACCAGTAGTCCCATTGCCATTGCGATGAATGCCACCATGAGTACATATACCGGGAAGAATACTATGGTCCAGTTGATGCTTAGTTCAAACTTGCCGGTGAGGACGTAGTAGGCATATACGCCAAAGAACATCAGCATCTGTATGCCGAAGCGTATGAGGTTCGTGGTGCATGAGCTCAGAGGCACGATGAGTCGGGGGAAATACACCTTGCTGAACACTCCGGCGTTAGCTCCGAAGATGTTGGTGCATGCTCCGAAACAAGAGAGGAAATATCCCCATAGTGTGATGCCAGCCATGTAGAACAATGGCTGTGGCAGTCCGTCGGTGCTGATACCTGCCAGACCTCCAAACACGAACATGTACATGATGGTCGTGAAGATTGGCGAGATGAAATACCATAAAGGACCGAGTATGGTCTGTTTGTAAGTCGTTACGAAGTCGCGCCTGATGTATGATTTGTACAGGTCGCGATACTGCCAAAGGCCCTTGATGTCAACGTCAAACCAGTTGCGCTTTGGCGAGATGTGTGATATTCTGTCTTTTGGTTCCATGATTCTCGTATGTATATAACAATTTTCCTCAGAGAACGTATATGTCTTTGAGTTTTCGGTTGTTATGAAAAAAGGTCCAGGGTACTTGGGAAAAATACCCTTGGTAAGAATGCAAAGTTACTAAAAAAAAAGCAAATGACAAATAAAATCTCAGAAAATAATGTATAAAGAGTTCTTTTAACGGTAAAAAGTTGATGTTTTCGCTGATACTTCTGTGGAAATTCGTAAGGGAGAAGAGTTTTTTGAGCGTGGATTAGTATGGCATGGTTGAAGGTGGGGCAATGTCCTGCGTAAGGATTGGCCGAATGGAATACTGTCGTAGCAAAAGTGTATGTTATTGGCGTACCAAAAATACAGTTGCATGATATTGCACTGTAAAAGCTATCGAATTACAGTGTAAAAGCTATCAAATTACGATGTAAAAGCTATCGAATTACACCGTAAAAGCTATGCTTTTAGAATGCACTGTCGTAAATGGTTGTCTATTAGTGATTTTGGATGGTGCTTTTCGTGAGGCGGTTTCGATACAAATTGCAGTTTGGGGAGGAATGTAAAAGAATGCTTAAATGGGTGTTCCCTGCCATTTTGTTGTCGGTATGTGAGAGGCATGAAAAATGACTTGTAGTAACTTTTTCGCATGAGAGTATAATTTTTTTTTGATATGTCAGAAAAAAATATTAACTTTGCACATTAATATAGGTAATCAGAGATTTTTAGGATAAAAAATAACACTTGCAAACATAGATGAAAGTATCAATAGTAAAATACAATGCAGGCAACATCTTCAGCGTGATTAACGCTGTCAGGCGACTTGGCGTGGAGCCGGTGCTGACGGATGATGCGGCGGAGCTTATGTCGTCAGACAGGGTGATATTTCCGGGACAGGGCGAGGCTCACAATGCCATGCAGTATCTCAGGGAGCGTAACCTTGACCAGGTGATACGTGACCTGAAGCAACCTGTGCTTGGTATCTGCATAGGCCAGCAGTTGCTTTGCCGTCATTCGGAGGAAGGCAACACCGACTGTATAGGGGTGTTTCCGATGGACGTGAAGAGATTCCAGCCTACATGTCACGAGGAAAAGATTCCGCAGATGGGTTGGAACAGCCTTTCGTTTGTCAATGACTCTCCGCTCTTTGACGGGTTGAATGAAGGTGACTTCGTGTATTTCGTTCATAGCTACTACGTGCCGTATAGCGACGAGTTTACCATTGCAAAGACCCATTTCACCCTGGACTATTCCGCGGCTATTCACAAGGATAATTTCTATGCTACGCAGTTTCATCCGGAGAAGAGCGGCAAGGTGGGCGAGACGATAATTAGGAACTTTATTGAAAAGTTGAAGGACTGAGAGGCCGTGGCGTGTCTTTCGGCAGAATAAAAAAACGACGATGATAGAACTGATACCAGCCATAGACCTGATAGATGGCAAATGCGTACGCCTCACAAAGGGCGAGTACGATAGTAAGAAAATATACAACGAAGACCCTGTAAGCCAGGCAAAGGAGTTTGAGCGACTCGGCTTCAAGCGACTGCACATGGTGGACCTCGATGGAGCGAAGTCGAAGCATATAGTCAACGACGCCGTGTTGAGAGTCGTGACGGAGGCAACGAACCTCGTGGTGGACTTCGGCGGTGGCATCAAGACTGCCGAGGATATCGAGAAAGCTTTCGCAGCGGGGGCGTCGATGGTGACGCTTGGCAGTATCGCTGTCACCAATCCTGCACTGTGCGAGGAGTGGATAAAGCGCTATGGTGCCGACAAGGTGATACTCGGCGCAGATGTGCGCAACGGCATGATAAGCATAAATGGATGGAAGGAAGATTCTGCTGAGGAACTGATTCCTTTCCTTGAAAAGTATGTGCGGCTTGGGGTGAGAAACGTGCTGTGCACGGAAATTTCCAAGGACGGAACGCTGGGTGGTCCTGCCGTAGAATTGTACGAACGCATAATGGCGACATATCCGCAGCTCCATCTTATCGCCTCGGGTGGCGTGAGCTGTAACGACGACATAAAGCACCTCGATGCAAAAGGCATCCCTGCCGTAGTGTTCGGCAAGGCATACTACGAGGGTAGGATAGACCCTGCGCAACTTTTCGCAAATTAAAACTCATAACTCATAACTCACAACTTGCTTGCAATATGTTAGCAAAACGAATTATACCATGCCTTGACGTGAAAAACGGTGAGACGGTGAAGGGTACGAACTTCGTAAACCTCCGTTCAGCAGGAGACCCGGTGGAACTGGGCAAGGCATACAGCGACCAGGGAGCAGACGAACTGGTATATCTTGACATAACGGCATCGCATGAGGGCAGAAAGACCTTCACTGATATGGTGACACGCGTGGCGCAGGAGATAAACATCCCCTTCACGGTGGGCGGCGGCATCAATGCCCTTGAAGATGTGGAGCGCATGCTTGCAGCCGGTGCCGACAAGGTAAGCGTAAACAGTGCCGCACTGCGTCGCCCTGAGTTGATAGACGAGATAGTGAAGCGCTTTGGTTCGCAGGTTTGCGTGTGTGCCATCGATGCCCGCAACGATGAAGACGGATGGCACTGCTATGTAAATGGCGGACGCATACGAGTGGAGCGTACTTTGCTGGACTGGGCAAAGGAGGTGGCAGACCGCGGAGCAGGCGAGATACTGTTTACCTCAATGAATCACGACGGCGTAAAGCAAGGGTTTGCCAATGAGGCGCTTGCCATGCTGTCAGATGCGTTGCCTATACCGATAATCGCATCAGGCGGAGCTGGAAAGAAAGAGCATTTCCGCGATGTGTTCCTTGAGGGTAAGGCAGATGCTGCACTCGCAGCCAGCGTGTTCCATTTTGGTGAGATACCGGTGCCAGAGCTTAAGCAGTGGCTGAGAGGTGAGGGAATAACGGTAAGATGATGAACTCCATCTCTCCTGCCATTCTTCGTAAGCGAGCAGGATTACTGCATTAGGATGAACAGAAAATATAATAACGATGAAGATAGATTTTGAGAAAGGCGGTGGCTTGGTGCCTGCCATAATACAGGACGCCGACACAAAGAATGTCTTGATGCTGGGCTATATGAATGAAGAAGCCTATCAGAAGACACTGGAGACAAAGAAGGTTACGTTCTGGAGCCGTGGACGCAAGTGTCTGTGGACCAAGGGCGAGACAAGTGGCAATTTCCTTGACCTCATTGACATCAAGGTGGATTGTGATAATGACACCTTGCTTGTGAAGGTGCATCCACATGGTCCTACATGCCATACCGGTACCGACACTTGTTGGGGAGAGGAAAACAAGTAATAGGGGAATAGGGATGGACGGATGAGAGACGTTACGAAATAAAATATAAAATACATTTAAATATAGCAATGGAAGAGAAAAATCCACTTTTGTTTCTCACAGAACTGCAAGATTTCATAGAGAAACGTCACGAAGAGATGCCAGAGGGCTCTTACACAACATCACTGTTTAAGGACGGACTGAACCGTATGGCTCAGAAGGTAGGCGAGGAAGCACTTGAACTCGTAATCGAGGCTACCAACGGCACCAATGACCGTCTGATTTATGAAGGTTCAGACATGCTCTATCACCTCATAGTGCTCCTTACTTCAAAGGGACTGCGCATAGAGGACCTCGCTGCAGAGCTTGCAGAGCGTCATAATCCTGGCTGGAAGAAGCACTAAAGTGCTGCGTGGCTTCTTAGCATCGTGGACGGCGTGTGCATGGCAGTGCCATGCGCAGACGTCGGTTCATGAAATCGTAGCTCGGTACGCAGTAAGGCTTCGTACGCCAATGGGCCCTGAGTCGTCTGGGCAGTAACTCATAACCCATAATCGTGAAATCACTATGCTGATAAACTACAAAAACGTAACCATAGGTCATTATGATGACGAGGTGGTGCTGAAGGGCGTTGACTTCAAGGTTAATGCCGGCGAGTTTATATATATAATAGGTAAGGTGGGCTCTGGTAAGAGCTCGCTGTTGCGCACCGTGTATGGTGAGCTGGAGATAGAAGAGGCATCGTCAGCCATCGTGCTTGGCAGGGATATGATGACCGTCAAGCGCAGTGAGGTGCAGAGCCTGCGCCGTGAACTCGGCATAGTGTTTCAGGACTTTAAGTTGCTTACTGACCGCACCGTGAAGAAAAACCTTGAGTTCGTGCTGCGTGCCACTGGATGGAACGAACAGTATGACATAGACAAGCGCATAACGGAGGTGATGAAGTCGGTAAGCATGCAAGGCTATGAAGACAAGATGCCCCATGAGTTGTCTGGCGGAGAGCAGCAGCGTATAGCCATAGCTCGCTCACTGCTTAATTCTCCTAAGATAATTCTTGCCGATGAGCCGACGGGAAACCTTGACCCGGAGACGGCGGAAAATATCATAGGACTGTTTAGGGATATCTCTGCCACAGGCACCGCAGTGGTCATCACCACGCACAATATGTCACTGTTGGAGCAGTTCCCCGGCATAGTATATCAGTGCGAAGACGGCAAGTTGCGTAATCTTACGGAGAAGAACGTAAAGCAGTAGGCTGGGGGAGAAGCAAAGTGACGAATTGCTAAACTATCGACATTCTCTGCCTCCTTCTGTCAGCAAGGCAGGCAAAGGTTGCGAAAGTTGAATTATATATAAGGAGTAAAAATAATAAGGAACGTAAAAAACATAAATAAGCAGCAATGAAAGTAATGAAATTCGGCGGTACGTCCGTAGGATCAGCGGAGCGTATGCAGGGAGTGGCAAAACTCGTAACAAAGTCTGGAGACCCAACATTCGTTGTGCTCTCAGCCATGTCAGGAACAACAAACTCACTTGTGGAGATATCAGACTACCTCTATAAGAAGAATCCAGAAGGAGCACAGGAAGTAATCAATACACTCGAGAAGAAATACATGGCACATGTGGAGGAACTTTACTCTACAGACGCTATGAAGCAGAAGACACGTGAGTTTCTGAAGAAGGAGTTTGAGTACCTTCGTTCATTCACAAAGGATACCTTCACTTCGTTTGAGGAGAAGATCGTGGTTGCACAGGGTGAGGTGATGTCAACCAACATGGTGACAAACTACCTTAACGAGCAGGGCGTGAAGACCGTATTGCTCGATGCACTCACATTCATGCGTACAGATAAGAATGCAGAGCCAGACATGCCATACATCAAGGAGCACCTGGCAGAGGTGATGCGTCAGAACAAGGGCTACCAGATATATATCACACAGGGTTTTGTTTGCCGTAACGCATACGATGAGGTTGACAACCTGCAGCGTGGTGGTTCTGACTATACCGCTTCACTCATCGGTGCAGCCATGGGTGCTGATGAGATCCTCATCTGGACTGATATCGACGGCATGCACAACAATGACCCACGTTTCGTGGAGAAGACCGATGCCGTACATCAGCTGAACTTCGAGGAGGCTGCCGAACTCGCGTACTTCGGCGCAAAGATTCTGCATCCTACATGCGTACAGCCAGCTAAGTTCGCAGGCATACCAGTACGTATCAAGAACACAATGGAGCCAGACGCAGAAGGTACCGTGATCAACAATGAGTTGGTACGTGGTAAGATCAAGGCCGTTGCAGCAAAGGACAATATCACTGCTATCAAGATAAAGTCTTCACGCATGTTGCTTGCTACAGGATTCCTGCGCAAGGTGTTCGAGATCTTCGAGAACAACAACACACCAATCGACATGATTACTACGTCAGAGGTGGGCGTAAGCGTCAGCATTGATAACAACAGCAACCTCAACCGCATAGTTGACGAACTGAAGAAGTATGGTTCGGTAACTGTTGATGAGGATATGTGTATCATCTGTGTTGCCGGCGACCTCGACTGGAGCAACGTGGGCTTCGAGACACTCGTTACAGACGCTATGGCAAACATACCTGTACGTATGATTTCCTATGGCGGCTCAAACTACAACATCTCGTTCCTCATCCGCGAGTCAGACAAGAAGCAGGCTCTGCAGAACCTTTCTGCAAAACTGTTTAATTAAGAATAGCGTGTTATGGGGCGGTAAATGAATATCGCCCCATAGCACATTACTCATAACTTGTAATTATGAATTTTCCAATAGAGAAATTCAAGGGCATAGAGACACCTTTCTATTACTACGACAGAAAGTTGCTTAATGATACCCTTGACACTATAAAGAAGGAACTGTCACAGCATCAGGGGTATCACCTGCACTATGCTATCAAGGCAAATGCCAACATAGAGGTGTTGCGTGAGATACAGAAGGCAGGCTTCGGCGTTGATGCCGTGAGCGGTGGCGAGATACAGCGTGCGCTCGATGCTGGCTTTGATGCCGGCAAGATTGTATATGCCGGCGTAGGTAAGGCTGACTGGGAGATAAACCTGGGACTCGATGCTGGTATATTCTGCTTTAATGTAGAGTCGCTCGAAGAGCTAAACATCATCAATGAGCTTGCTGCAGCAAAGGGTAAGACTGCCAAGGTATGCTTCCGTATAAATCCTAACGTCGGTGCGCATACACATGCCAACATCACTACAGGTCTGGCAGAAAACAAATTCGGTATCGCCATGGAGGACATGGAGACTGCAGTCAAGGCTGCCGTGGCTCTTGCCAACATCGAGTTCATAGGACTGCACTTCCACATAGGTTCGCAGATACTTGAGATGGGTGACTTTGAAGCACTTGCCAAACGCATCAATGAGTTGCAGGACCGTCTTGAGGAACAAGGCATCAAGGTGCAGAATATCAACGTAGGCGGCGGACTCGGCATAGCATACGATGATCCAGATGGTAAGCCGATACCAGACTTTAAGAAGTATTTTGACACCTATGCCAAGAACCTACAGTTGCGCGAAGGCCAGCAGATGCACTTCGAACTTGGTCGTGCCGTGGTAGGTCAGATGGGTTCGCTCATCACCCGTGTATTGTATGTAAAGCATGCACACGTAAAGCAGTTCGCCATCGTCGATGCAGGCATGAGCGATCTGATACGTCCGGCACTTTACGATGCACACCATGAGATACAGAACCTTACAAGCACAGAAGCAGAGGAGACGTATGACGTCGTAGGTCCGATATGCGAGTCAAGCGATGTCTTCGGCAAGGAAGAAAAACTTCCTGCTTGTCATCGTGGTGACCTCATAGCATTGCGTTCTGCAGGAGCATACGGAGAGATAATGGCATGCCAGTACAACTGTCGCAAGTTGCCAAAGGCATACCTGATGTAAGCTTAGAATTATGAGTGATGAGTGACAGGTGTAGGCTGAAACGGTGTGCACCTTTTGCTCATCGCCGGGCAAGAACTCATAATCCATACCATAGAACTATGATATCATTACCTATAATTATAACCTTGGGGGTACTGCTGCTGCTGGGGCTTATTGCTCCCCTGTTCAGTCCGTTTAGCAGAAAGGTTGAGGAAGAGGAAGTAGCTTCCGGCTCAGACAACGGAGCCTCGCTGCCTCCTGTGTCAATAGTGCTTGCAGAGCACGATTGCTATCATTACCTTGAAAGGGTGCTACCGCATTACCTTACTCAGGAATATCCCGCAGACTATCAGGTTGTGGTCGTTATAGACCAGAGCGACGTGAAGTCTGAGGACTACCTGAAACTGATGTCTGAGAAGTATCCGCATCTGTACTATACGATGTTGCCAGACTCTTCACTATATGTAAGTCGCAAGAAACTCGGACTTACGTTGGGTATAAGGGCAGCAAAGTATGAATGGTTGCTGTTTGCCGACGTTAACTGCAAACCGTCGTCAAATGAATGGCTCGCCGCCGTGGCGCGTCACTGCACAGACGACAATAACATGGTGCTTGGCATGACACCTTATGAGGAAGATACGCCTACATACTATCGCTTCGAGCATCTGCGTACCATGCTCTATCACCTTCGCAGTGCGCAGCGCGGCATGGCTTTCAGCACCAACCAGTCAATGATGATGATGCGTCGCAGCGAGTTCTTTGAGCAACGTGGTTTCTCTGGTAACCTTGAGTTTGCCAGGGCAGAGTATGAGTTCCTTGTCAATAAGTTCGCAAAGGAAGACAAATGTGCTATAGCCATTGAGCCAGAAGCATGGATGGAGCAGTCTGAACCGGCCGAGGAATACATGAGAATGAAACGTCTCTATGCCCTTGACGCCTTGAAAGGACTCGATAGGTCGGCAAAGTTCAAGTCTATGTATAAGATAGACTTGTATATGATGCACCTGTTCAATATATTGTCCTTCATCGCCGTATGTATCGGCGTGCTATTCACGGCAATGCAGTATGAACTGTTACAGATTCCAGGACAGGCAGACATACTGAAGGCATTCGGCACCATAGACGGCGTGACGCTGTTGGGCGGTTCGTTGTTCTGTTGGATAATATCATTGGTGGAGCGTTGCTGTCTATACAGCAGTAAGTTGGAGTACTTCAACTCCATCGGTTCGCTTGCCGCAGTGCTCTATGAGTGGACCATAAGCATTAGGAACATGTTCCTGCGCATCAGCTATATGTCAGCCGATAAGAATGATTTCATAACCCATAAGCTATAAATGAGGGTATTACATTACATACGTGATTTTACGGTAGCCGGCAGTGATGCCGTGCTGGCGGTAAAGGCAATGCTCGCCTCCACCTCCAAGGTGGTGGAGAACCATCTGCTTACTGCTACGCCCCTTGCGGCCGACTATGTAGAAATGCTGCGTGAGCAGTATGGCATAGAGGTGCATGTGGTGCCGCGTCCTGTGCATCGTAACCCTTTCAGCTACCTCACTATAGGTGGCAAGGTAAAGCATGTGCTGAAGCAAGTGCAGCCCGACCTTGTGCATGTGCATGGCTCATGGGACTATCTCGCTTCCGTTGTAGAGCGTAAGGCGCGCAAGCGCCATCTCGTCACTATCGTGTCGCCTCATGGAGGCTTGTCTTCAGCATCACTCAATACGGCGTTCTGGAAAAGCAAGCTGCCGCGTATATTGTTATATCAGATGTGGATGGTGCGCAACAGCACTTCTGTCATAGCCATGGGCAATGCAGAGAGTGACGATATCAAGAACCTGCGACTGAAGAAACGCGTAGAGGTAATGCCGCAGGTACAGAAGGACAATCCCGTTCAGGAACCGTTGGCAGATGCCTTGATGGCGGCATACCGCAAGGCGCTCGACTCATCATACCTCAATTACCTGACGAAAGAGGAACGTCAGCTTGTACGCGACATGGTACGTGCAGCCGTCACAAAAGACGAGCCCGACCTTCAGGTGACCGTTCCGCATGGAGTGTCCTTCCGTCGTATGTACCTGTATGCATACGATGAAGATGCAATGCCACTGTTCGTTGAAGGTGCACAGAAGCAGCAGGTGCAGATACCTCCGGTGTTCAAGGAAGATGCCGTGCCGCGCTATGTGAACAAGAAGGCGAAGAAACGAGGGGCGCTTAAGGATGTCGAGACACAACTGAAGAAAAGCAAGATACCCGAAGAATATGCCAACGAAAACATTGCGGTCACCCTGCTAGGTAAGGCAAGTAAAATAGGGCGCAAGCGCCTTACCCTGAGACAATGGACAGAGATATACGATCTGTTCAGGAACATAGACTTCGATGAAGAGATAGTAGCGAGAGAACTGAAGCGACAACGTCTGAAGAACTTCACCAAGAAAATACAAAAGATATTGGGCAAATACTACAAACTACCAGCGGGGTTCGACATCTTCTGATGCCGCACCCCGTTTATGACATAACCTATTACAATGAAATACGATATAGAAAGAGACATAAACTACCTTCGCTTGCTGGCGAAATCATTCCCTAATGTAGCTGCAGCATCAACGGAGATTATCAACCTCTCTGCCATACTAAACCTTCCGAAGGGTACAGAGCACTTCCTTGCCGACATACATGGCGAGCATGAGGCCTTCCTGCACGTGTTAAAGAACGCTTCGGGACGTATATCACAGAAGGTAGATGAGATATTCGGAGAGTACATGCCAAGCGCAGCCAAGAAGGAACTGTGTACTTTGATATACTATCCTGAGCAGAAACTGGAACTTGTAAAGGCAAGGGAGGAAGACCTTGACGAGTGGTATCGCATGACGCTCCATCAACTTGTAAAGGTATTTCGCGTCATCAGTTCGAAATATACACGCTCCAAGGTGCGCAAGTCATTGCCGCCGGAGTATAGTTACATACTTGAGGAACTGCTGCATACGCGTACGGAAGAAGCAAACAAGGTGGCATACGTCAATGTCATCATCGACACCATAATATCCACTGACAGTGCTGATGACTTCATCACTGCGCTTGCCAACGTGATACAGCGCCTCGCCATAGACCAACTCCATATCCTCGGCGACGTGTACGACCGTGGTCCTGGTGCACACATCATAATGGACAAGCTCAGTGAGTATCACTCCTGGGACATACAGTGGGGCAACCACGACGTGCTTTGGATGGGAGCCTGTGCCGGCAATGATGCCTGCATCTGCAACGTCATACGTTTGTCATTGCGATATGCCAACCTTCTTACCCTTGAAGACGGCTATGGCATCAACCTCATGCCACTCGCTACCTTTGCTATGGAGACATACGGCGATGATCCATGCGAGGCATTCCAACCAATACTCAATCCGGAGAACAAAGACCGCTTCGACCAAAAGACCCTACGCCTCATGGCAATGATGCACAAGGCTATAAGCATATTGCAGTTCAAGGCTGAGGCTCAGATATTCAAGCGCAATCCGTCTTGGAACATGCAAGACCGCTGCGTACTCGAGACGATAGACTATGATGGCGGCACATGCCGCGTAGATGGTAAGGAATACAAGTTGCTCGACAAAAAATTCCCTACGGTCAACGCATCCAATCCAAGTGAGTTTACCGACGAGGAGCGTCAGCTAATGGAGAAACTTCATCACTCCTTCAAGGTGTCAGAGAAGTTGCGCCGCCACATGCGCACGTTGCTCACTCACGGATGTATGTATGCCATATACAACAACAACCTGCTCTTCCATGCCTCCATACCGCTCAATGCCGACGGTTCGCTCAAGGAGGTGGAGATAATACCTGGTGTGAAGTGTTCGGGACGTTTGCTCCTCAAGCGTACCGGCATGCTCGTTCGCTCAGCCTTTGCCAGTGACACTCCGAAGGAAGAGAAACAATATGCCAGGGACTATTTCCTATATCTGTGGTGTGGTAAGGATTCATGTCTCTTTGACAAGTCAAAGATGGCTACCTTTGAGCGCTATTTCATCGCAGAGAAGGAAACCCATGTGGAGGAAAAGGGCTGGTTCTTCAAACTACGCGACCAGGATGATTCTGCAGAACGTATGGCAGACACGGTGCTTGATGCCTTCGGTGTTACCGGACCTAACCGTCACATAATCAACGGTCATGTCCCCGTGCATGTGAAGAAGGGTGAGTCACCTATAAAGGCAAACGGAAAACTAATGGTCATAGACGGTGGTTTTGCAGAGCCATATCATAAGGAAACGGGTATAGCTGGCTATACGCTGGTATATCACAGTCGTGAATTCGAGTTGGTGCAGCACGAACCGTTCATCAATGTGGATGACGCCATACGTGAGGGGCGCGACATTAAATCGTCCACCCAGATAGTTGCAACCACAGGGCATCGCCTGCATGTAGAGGATACTGACCGCGGCAAGGAACTCAAGAAGCAGATAGAAGACCTTCGAGAGTTACTTTATGCCTACAGACATGGATTCATAACGGAGGTGAAATAGCGGGTGACAGACCACTGAATTGCGGTATCTTTCCTGCGTATCCTTCGAAAGTTACAATCATGATGCATCTGTTTTCTGGTTGCAGCAGCTTGACAAGCAAAGATTTTAGTCCGCTTGAATCAGGAAGACATCTCATTTTTTTGCGAACGATTGAAACCATGCCTGAAAATTCAAAATAGAGCGTTTTTGGGTGATAAAAACATAAAGGAAGAGATAAAAATCAGAGGTTTTTGTTATAATTTAGCAGTTTTTGCCTCGCTATTTGTGCTTTTTTATGCTGTAATTCGATAGCTTCTACACTGTAAAAGCTATCGAATTACGTTATAAAAGCTATCGAATTACAATTCAAAGGAGTTGCTGCGAAATGTAAAAGTCGTGTATGGCTCTGTATAACAGAGCTTTACGTAATATCGGAATTTAGGGGCATTTCCAGACCGAAAATGACTTTCGTGATTTTGAAGGCAAAAATGCTCAAGTTAAATACGATTCAAGGGTGAAAAACAGGAGGGGTAACAGGTGGCGTAAAGAAGAATTTTTGCACAATAATTTTGTAGATTAGAAAAAAATACATAACTTTGCAATCAGATAAGTAGGTGTGCATAATTATCTATATAATCCTTGCATCACCTGACGATGCATCTTCAGCACTTTTATATACCATAACTCAAACAATAGATACATAATTATAATATGACAAGGATTCTTGTGGCCGTAACGATGTTGTTGCTGGCTTTGGTTACCAAAGCACACTGCAATGACAAGGGAGCAGGCGCACGCAGTATCGTTATACTGTATGAAAACGATGTGCACTGCGCCATAGATGGCTATAAAAACATGCAGGGACTGTATAACGCCATCAGGCAGGCAGACACATGCGACGTGGCAATGGTAAGTTGCGGTGACTTCCTGCAGGGAGCACTGGCAGGTGCGTTGTCGCAAGGAAAATACGTTACCGATATAATGCGCGTGATGAGCTACGATGCACTGACATTGGGCAACCATGAATTTGACTATGGAGTGCCGCGTATGATGGAACTGCTGAATGAATTGCAGAAGCCGGTTACATCGGTGAACTTCTACAGGACGGGTGCCGAGAATGCAGTATATCAGCCATACGTGATGAAATGTTTTGCCGGCAGGAAGATAGCTTTCGTAGGTGTCACCACACCTGAGACTATGCGCTCTGAGGCATACGCCTTCGTGGATGCCGAAGGGCATCGCATTTATGACCTGCGCCCGGCAGATACCTATAGGCTGGTGCAGGACGCGGTGGATGCAGCGCGCAAAAGCGGAGCAGACTATGTAGTGGTACTGTCGCACCTCGGTGAGGAGATACGCTCCACCGGTATATGGTCGCACGGACTCGTGGAGGCCACCCACGGCATTGACGTGGTGCTCGACGGACATACGCATGCTCGGATAGTACGCGATGAAGTAGCGAACGATAGTGGCAACAAGGTGCCGCTGACACAGACAGGTACCGAGTTTGCTAACGTGGGAAAGCTGATCATAACGGCAGACGGACGTATAATGACAGAACTGATACCACTGGGTAGCATATCATACGTGGATGAGCGTGTGGCAGCGGTTACAGACAGCGTGAAGGCACTTATCGACAAAGTGTCGTCGCGCCATATAGCGACGTTGGCAACAGCTATGCCGGTGAAGACTGACGACGGTGTATGGATAGTGCGCCGTGAGCAGGCTGCTATAGGTTCCGTGGTAGCGGCAGCCTACAGGACTGCCACAGGAGCAGAAATAGGTTTGGTGAACGGTGGCAGCCTGCGCAACGGTCTGCCGGCTGGTGACATCAACTATGGCAACGTGATATCCGTGCAGCCATTTGACAACCATATATGCCTGATAGAGGCTACGGGCGAGCAGATACTCGGTATGCTGCGCAAGTGTACGGCGAACTACCCTAAGGCAGATGGTTCATTCCCTCATGTTGCAGGTATGCGCTATGTGCTTGACACTGTGACACACGACGTTACGGGCGTAGAGGTGGAAGATGGCAAGACGGGACGCTACACAGCGATAGAACCCGGCAGGTGTTATACGGTTGGAGTGAGCGACTATTATAGTAACGGTGGATTCTACGGCGCTCTGAAGGACTGCCGTCTGATAAAGGGCAGCACGAAGCTGACGCGTGACGTGTTGGCGGAATACCTGGAGCATGTGTATAACGGAACGACAAGAAAATAAAAAAAACTGACTGATATGACTAGCAAGATTTTAAAGACGGCAGTGGTCACTACGCTGCTGGCGGCCGTGCAGGGAATGGCACAGGCGCAAACGGAGTTTTCATCTACTATTTACAAGTTTATCAACAAAGCCAACGAGCGCGAGAACCTTGACGACGTAAGCCGCAAGGGCTACGAGGCTGCGGAGTGGCGTATGGAAGCACCAAACAAGGATGTAAAGAGTGTTGACGACATATTTGCTTTCCGCTGGACGGGTGGTCCTTTCCGTAATACAGGTGCAAAGAGTGAGTTGCCGGATACTAACTATGTGCCGACGCGCAAGGGCATGGACAAGATGTATCTCTCTGGCAGTTCACGCCTGTCAGACAAGGAAATGCAGGTGGTGCTGCCATGGCTTAAGGAGCATGCCGGCGATATGCCTATATACATCCTTGACCTTCGCCAAGAGACTCATGGATATGTCAATGGCAACCATGTGTCATGGTATGGCTACATAAACTGGTCGAACATAGGAAGACGACGCGAGGATATCATGCACGAGGAGGATTCGCTGTTCCACTCTCTCAGGGGCAAGACCATAGTTGCAGGCAAGATAAGCAGTTCAAACAACTACATCATGTCTAATGCGCAATATATTAAAGTAAGCGTTGACAGCGCATGGACGGAGAAGGAAATGGTGGAGCACTACGGCTTGCGCTATCTGCGACTGGCTGCGCTCGACCACGTATTCCCATGCGACTACGTGATAGACCAGTTCCTCGACATATATCGCTCACTGCCCGAGCGTGCATGGGTTCACATGCACTGTCAGGCAGGACGTGGCAGAACTACACTTTGGATGTCTTTCTTCGACATGCTGCGCAATCCAGACCTGCCAATGAAGGACATACTGTATCGTCAGACTCAGCTTGGCGGCACCAGCCTGTACTATCAGGGTCAGCGCAAGGGCGAGCAGAAGTGGCGTGTGAGCCTCTTCGCGGAGACTAGCTACCTTGTACCATTGCTCTATGCATATGTGCAGGACAACAAGCAGAATGGCTACTCGGTATCATGGTCGGAGTGGAAACGACAGAAGTTTGGCAGATAACGGTATGACGATATGTTATATATGATGTTTAACGATATAAAAGTAAGGGAAATATGAAAAGACTGTTTTTGACATTATTTGTTATGGCAATGACGGTAGTGGCAATGGCACAGACTATGACGCTGCGCAAGGGCGGTTCTACCGTAGGTGAGATTCAGAGCGACGGTACGGTGCGCATCAGCGGTACCACTGTAGGCAAGATAGAGTCTAACGGTGACATCCGCGTGGGTGGTTCTACCGTAGGTAGGATAGAGTCTAACGGTGATATCCGCAAGAATGGTTCCACCATAGGCAGGGTGGAATCTAATGGCGATGTGCGTAAGAATGGCTCTACCATAGGCAGGATTGACTCTAACGGCGATGTGCGCATGAATGGTTCCACCATAGGCAGGGTGGAGAATATGACTGACATCCGCAAGGTGGCAGTGGTTTATTTCTACGAGTTCTTCGGACTGTAGGCGGATAATGTCGCGCATATACTGATAAACGGCGATTTCAACAAATTTGTTGAAATCGCCGTTTATCAGTATATGTCAGTTTCTGTGTTCTGTGGTTATCCAACCTGACTGCCAGGCTTCACGTCGGTAGAGGTAGTGGTGACGCTCAGAGTGCCGTCATAGTTTACGGCAGAGAGAATCATGCCCTGGCTTTCTTCGCCCATCATCTTGCGGGCTGCGAAGTTGGCAACGAACAATACCTGTTTGCCTACCAATACCTGTGGGTCTTCGTAGTATGCAGCGATGCCGCTGAGGATGGTGCGACCGTCAGGCGTACCGTCGTCAATGTGGAACTTGAGCAGTTTCTTTGACTTCTTTACCTTTTCGCATGAGGTTACGAGACCTACGCGGATGTCGAGCTTCTCGAAGGTCTCGAAATCTACGTTCTCCTTTACTGGCTCTGGCTTGTAGTCAGCGGCCTCGTTGGCTTTCTTGGCATCCTCCAGTTTCTGCAGTTGAGCGTTGATTACGTCGTCTTCAATCTTTTCAAACAGCAGTGCAGGTTCAGCCAACTGGTGGTCAGCCTTGAGAATGTCCATGCTGCCGAGCTGTTCCCACTCAAATGTTGGCAGGTTGAGCATCTCGCGCAGTCTCTTTGAAGAGAATGGCAGGAATGGCTCAAAGGCTATGGCGAGGTTGGCTGTCAGTTGCAGGCATACGAAGAGGATGGTCTTGACGCGCTCCGGGTCAGTCTTCCATACCTTCCATGGCTCGCACTCGGTGATGTAGCGGTTGCCTATGCGCGCAAGGTTCATGGCCTCCTTCTGTGCCTCGCGGAACTTGAATTGCTCCAGATATTCCTCTACGCGTTCCTTGACGTCCTTGAACTCAGAAATGGCCTGGTTGTCAACGTCGAGCAGTTGGCCGCATGCAGGAACCTTTCCGTCGAAATATTTCTTGGTAAGTTGCAGGGCGCGGTTTACGAAGTTGCCATAGATGGCGACAAGTTCAGAGTTATTGCGCTCCTGGAAATCCTTCCATGTAAAGTTGTTGTCCTTGGTCTCAGGTGCATTGGCGGTGAGCACGTAGCGCAGGACATCCTGTTTGCCTGGCAGGTCAACAAGGTACTCATGGAGCCATACAGCCCAGTTGCGTGAGGTTGATATCTTGTCGTCCTCAAGGTTGAGGAACTCGTTGGCTGGCACATTGTCAGGCATGATATAGCCACCGTGCGCTTTCATCATCACAGGGAAAATGAGGCAGTGGAACACGATGTTGTCCTTGCCGATGAAGTGGATGAGGCGTGTGTCGTCCTGCTGCCACCACTTCTGCCAAGTGCCCCATTTCTCAGGCTCTTTTTCGCAGAGTTCCTTGGTGTTTGAAATATAGCCGATAGGCGCATCGAACCATACATACAGCACCTTGCCTTCAGCGCCTTCTACTGGTACAGGTATGCCCCAGTCAAGGTCGCGTGTCATGGCACGTGGCTGCAGGTCCATGTCGAGCCAAGACTTACACTGTCCATATACGTTTGAACGCCATTCCTTATGGCCTTCAAGTATCCATTGCTTGAGCCACTCCTGGTACTTGCCGAGTGGCAGATACCAGTTTTTGGTAGGACGTTTTATCAAGCCGTGGCCTGGGTTGTTCTTGTTGGTTGGGTTTATCAGTTCGTCAGGTGACAGAGTTGCGCCGCACTTCTCGCACTGGTCACCGTAGGCTCCCTGTGAGTGGCAGCGAGGGCACTCGCCAACGATGTTGCGGTCGGTAAGGAATTCGCCTGTCACCTCGTCGCAGTACTGCTCTTCTGTTATTTCCTCCAGTTCACCCTTGTCGTAGAGCGTGCGGAAGAAATCAGAGGCAAACTTGTGGTGCGTCTTGCTGGTAGTACGACTGTATATGTCGAAAGAGATGCCGAAATCCTCAAACGATTTCTTGATCATCTCATGATAGCGGTCAACGACTTCCTGTACAGTTATGCCTTCTTTCTTTGCCCTGATGGTAACAGGTACACCGTGCTCGTCGCTTCCGCCTACGAACAAAACTTCGCGTTTCTTCAAGCGAAGGTAACGAGCGTAGATGTCGGCAGGCACATACACACCTGCCAGATGTCCTATGTGGACACCGCCGTTAGCGTATGGCAGAGCAGCGGTTATGGTAGTTCTTTTGTACTCTTTCTGTTCCATATACATTATTTATTTTTATTTTCGGATGCAAAAGTACAAATAAAATCTGAGATACACAAGTATTCTCAGATTTTATTGCCTTAGTTTTCTGTGTAGTCAGCTTTTAGCTTTTGCATAGCGCTTCGGCTATGATGAGGTCAAATGGAGTGGTGATTTTTATGTTCTCCCGATTGCCTTCAACCATCGTGACCTTTTGTCCGATGCCTTCGACTACGCTGGCATCGTCGGTAAATGATTCACGATATTGTTGCTTGTTAGCCTGCTTGAGTAGTTGGATGTCAAAAGTCTGCGGGGTCTGTACTAGTCGGTAGTCGCTGCGCAGCACGTTGTCTCCGCTGCCGTCGGCATTGATGTGGCGAAGGGTTTCCACTACGGGCGTTACGGGTATTACTGCCTTGTGCACTCTCGCTGCTTCGTAGCAATGACGTATAACGTCGGTGCTGACGAAAGGCCTTACGCCGTCGTGCACGCCGACTATGCCCTGTGCGGTGTCAGGGATGAGTCTCAGTCCGTTTTGCACTGAATGAAAGCGGGTAGCACCGCCATCGGCTATTTGGTGTGGGATGTGGAAATCGTATTCAGAGCAAAGCTGGCTCCAGTAGTCCTGCTGCGCCTTGGGCAACACGAGGATGATGTTGATGTCCTCATCGTACTCCCTGAAACGCTCCAGTGTACGCATGAGTACTGGTTTGCCATTGACGGGCAGGAACTGTTTAGGGATGTCGCCGCCCATACGCAACCCCTTTCCGCCGGCTACAACGATGATATAGTCGCTCATTTGGTGGACATAAGATGGTTGAACATCATACCCTCTTTCAGTGCTTCTGCTTCGGCAGACTTGCCCAGCATGCCGAGTATGGCAAAGGAGTAGGGCAGGGTGGCGGCAGGACCTTCGCCGGTAATTATGTTGCCGTCAATGGTGAACAGTTCGTGTGTGTATTCTGCACCAGTCATCTGGGGCTCTACGCCTGGATAGCAGGTGGCACGCTTGCCTTGCAGTATGCCGAGACCTCCAAGTACGAGGGGAGCTGCGCAGATAGCACCGATCTTCTTGCCAGCTTCGAACTGTGCAGTGATAGCCTTGCGTACGGCTTCGCATTCGTTGAGGTTGGTGGAACCGGGTAGTCCGCCAGGCAGCAGTAGCATGTCGGCGTCGCTGAAGTCAGCATCGGCAACAGTGAGGTCGCATGTCATGCGAACGCCGTGCGACATATTTACCTCGTTGGTTTCGTTTATACTTACAGTGTAGGCTTCCACGCCAGCCCTCCTCAATACGTCGATAACGGTGAGAGCCTCGATCTCTTCTGTGCCATCGGCGATGAATTCATATACTTTGGTCATGTTTTTTTGTGTTTTTATTTGTCAGTTTAAAATAAATAATGTACTTTTGCAGATACAAAAGTACAAAACATTTGTCAAATAACAAATTTTTATACGAAAAAAATCATGAATAAGGATAAAATCAGGTTTGCTATTTTTGGCAATGAATACCAGGCGAAGAAATCACAGGCTGTATTCAAGATTATAGCCATATTGCAGCGCTATGAGGCAGAAATAATGGTGGATAAGCCATTCTATGAATTCATAACGCAGGGACAGCACATGGATGTAAAGGTGGATGGAGTGTTTGAAGATGATGACTTCGATGCTGACTTTGCTGTGTCGATGGGAGGCGATGGCACGTTGCTGAAAACGGCTTCGCGCGTCGGTGCGAAAAAGATACCTGTGATTGGTGTGAATATTGGCAGGCTGGGCTTCCTGGCTGATGTAAACCCGTCGGAGATAGAGACTTCTATTGCAGCAGTGTTCGAAGGAAGATACAGCGTGTATGAGCATTCTGTGATAAAGATAGAAACAGAGGAAGGCGGCAAGGTTACAGGTTCTCCTTATGCTCTTAATGACATAGCGGTGCTGAAGAGAGACCATGCGTCGATGATTTCTATCAGGGCAAGCATCAATGATGAGTATGTCATGACGTATCAGGCTGACGGATTGATAGTGACTACGCCTACCGGCTCTACGGCATACAGTCTGTCGAATGGCGGACCGATAATAGCTCCTGGTACTGGTACGCTATGCCTTACGGCTGTAGCACCGCACAGCCTTAACGTTAGGCCTATAGTGGTGCCTGATACTTCTGTAATCACGCTGAAAGTGGAGAGTAGGAGTCATTCCTTCCTTGCTGCGGTGGATGGACGCTCCAGCAGTCTGCATGACGGTACGGTGGTACATATATCAAAGGCTCCGTATTCGGTGCGTATCGTGAGATTCTCGGGCAGGCATTATTTTGCTACTTTGCGTGAGAAGATGATGTGGGGAATGGATCAAAGGTGATGAACTTAGACGAAACTGTATGAGGAAACTTGGCAATACATATTCTGCCATGAAGATAGTGCGATGGCTTTGGAAGTCATCGGCGGATAATCGTCTGCAGGCTGTGCTTAATACCGTGATAGGCTTGCTGGATGTGGCTGTGTCACTGGGACAGGTGTGGGCGGTGAAGCATGCCATTGACGTCGCGTGCCATACGGTGGAAGGTGATGTCATTATGGCGGTAGTGTATATAGCCTTGCTCATACTGTGTAATTTTATATTGTCGATATCTTCTGTATGGGTGCGTAATATACTGGGAGTGCGTGCGCAAAACCGTATGCAGAGAACTATGCTCGCCCGCATACTTCGTTCAGAATGGAAGGGTAGGGAGGCTATGCACAGCGGTGACGTGTTGAACCGACTGGAGGCGGATGTCAGTAATGTGGTGAACTTCGTCGCAGAGACACTGCCAAGTGCGGTGTCGGTGTTTACGTTGTTTTTGGGCGCGTTCGTGTTCCTATACACCATGGACCACATGCTGGCGCTCATTATCGTAGGTGTGTTTCCTATGTTCCTGCTTATGAGCAGGCTATATATGAAACGTATGAGGCAGTTGTCGAGAGATGTGAGGGATTCTGATAGCCTGGTGCAGAGCGTATTGCAGGAGTCTGTGCAGAATCGTATGCTCGTAAAGACGCTTGAGGGTGAAGACCTGATGGTGGAGAGGTTGGATGACCAGCATCGTACACTGAGGCATAGGGTGGTGCGCCGTACGAAGTTCTCGGTGCTTTCAAGGCTTTTCGTCAATGTTGGTTTCGCTTTCGGATATCTTGTGACATTCGCATGGAGTGCCTTGCGATTGTCTGCCGGAACATTGACGTACGGCGGAATGACGGCATTTCTGCAGTTGGTGAATAAGATTCAGACACCGGCAAGAAACCTTACAAAACTTGCTCCGCAGTTTGTATCGGTATTTACCGCGGCGGAGCGCTTGATGATGTTTGAGGAGGTGCCGCAGGAGGAACAGGGAGAACCTGTTGAGTTGAATGGCGCATGTGGCGTCAGGTTGGATAATGTGACGTATGCTTATTCTGATGACATGGAGAATCCAGTGATAAAGGATTTCTCTTTCGATTTCAAACCGGGCACTTGTACCGCTATAGTAGGTGAGACGGGAGTGGGTAAGACGACTTTGCTGCGTATGATTCTTGCTTTGGTGAAACCTACGAGTGGAAGTATATATATATATAATAAGGAGAAAGAGGTGCTGGTTACCGCACTTACACGATGCAATATGACATATGTGCCTCAGGGGAATACCATGCTTAGTGGGTCGGTTCGCGACAATCTGTTGCTGGGATGTTCTGAGGCTGATGATGCCCAGATGATGGCGGCGCTTGATATGGCATGTGCGGATTTTGTACGTGATTTGCCAGACGGACTTGATACTATGATGTCGGAAAATGGCAACGGGTTAAGTGAAGGACAGGCACAACGCATATGCATAGCACGTGCATTGCTGCGCCGGGGCTCTTTGCTGATTTTCGATGAGGCTACGAGCGCACTTGATCCTCAAACGGAGAAGCGCTTGTTGAAAAATGTACTTGAGGGACATTCGCATACTGTGATATTTATTACTCATCGTCCGGCAGTCTTGGAGTACTGTGATGCTTCATTGAGCATGGAACGCGTAAAATGACAACTCGAAACCATTTTTTTTGAGTATTCCATAAAAAGGGCTTTTTTTCATAGTTTTGCCTAATTTTAGCCTTGTTTTGTTGATATACGTCAATTCTAAGCAATAAATATCAAAAAAAAGCGGAAAACATTTGGTAGGAATTGAAAAAGTGTGTACCTTTGCACTCGCTTTCGAAAACACGGCAGCTTGACCACAAGGTTTTGAGTAAGACGCCGGGGTCGTAGGAGCGACAGAAGAAAGAGTTCTTTGAAAAGATTTACATAGACAGTTTAGTAGTAGTACGAGAAGCAGCCCTTCCTGCTTATGGTCGGAAGGGTTGGGTAAAAGATGAAACCATCGATTTCTTATTAAATCTACGAGGATAGGCGTTCTGATGACAGACAGATTTTCCTTCCCTTCTTAGGGATAAAGGATAGAGATATTTTTACAATGGAGAGTTTGATCCTGGCTCAGGATGAACGCTAGCTACAGGCTTAACACATGCAAGTCGAGGGGCAGCGTGTACAGATGCTTGCATCAGTATGACGGCGACCGGCGCACGGGTGAGTAACGCGTATCCAACCTGCCATATACTCGGGTATAGCCCGGTGAAAACCGAATTAACCCCCGATAGTGTCCTTTGCAGGCATCTAATTAGGACTAAAGTTTACGGTATATGATGGGGATGCGTCTGATTAGCTTGTTGGCGGGGTAACGGCCCACCAAGGCGACGATCAGTAGGGGTTCTGAGAGGAAGGTCCCCCACATTGGTACTGAGACACGGACCAAACTCCTACGGGAGGCA
>JAEEGH010005399.1_pt1 | contig 32105 bp, 19 predicted proteins | sample 9134181 | NCBI WGS metagenome assembly JAEEGH01 (sample SAMN16246544, study PRJNA631951) | gut metagenome | biome: gut microbiome; feature: rumen; material: DP-attached | host: Bos | place: Iran: Karaj | collected 2018-10
AAGATCTCAGATACAAACTCACCAGCTCCTACTGCAGAGCTGTATGCCTTGGTTACAGCTACAATCTCTTTGATCTCATAAGGAGCGATTCCTGCTCCAAGTGCGCCATAAGCTGCAAGTGTGTGTGAAGAAGTAACCATAGGATAGATACCGTGATCAGGATCCTTCATAGTTCCAAGCTGTCCCTCAAGGAGGACTGTCTTGTTCTCTTTAAGAGCCTTATCGAGATACTCAGAAACATTGCCAATATAAGGACGAACCTGCTCTCTCCAGTCTACGATCGTATTGAAAAGCTCTTCCTGGTTAATAGGATCTGTATGATACAGGTGTACTAAAAGTGTATCTTTAATAGAAGCGATATTAGCTATCTTCTCCTTGATAGTCTCATCATCCTGGAAGAACTCATTGATCTGCCAGCCGATCTTAGCAAACTTATCTGAATAGAAAGGTGCAATACCGGACTTGGTAGAACCAAAGCTCTTACCTGCAAGACGAGCCTCTTCAAGTGTATCGAACAGAATGTGATATGGCATCATAACCTGAACTCTGTCAGAGATCATGATCTGTGGCATCGGAACGCCCTTTTTAGTAACTTCCTTAAGCTCTCCCATGAACTTAGGAATATCGAAAGCCATACCATTACCAATAATATTCATAATATTCGGATGGAATACTCCGGACGGCATTGTATGAAGAGCAAATTTACCATACTCATTTACAATAGTGTGACCTGCATTGGCACCACCCTGAAAACGGATAACAACATCTGCGTTATCTGCCATCATATCTGTAATCTTTCCCTTGCCTTCGTCGCCCCAATTGGCTCCTACAACTGCCTTTACCATAATTATTTTCCTCCTGAAAATGTTATATTACATAACAAATAGATAGTAGTGATAAGTTTGAACTCTTAGTCACTCGTGACATCAGATTAAAAATCAATTCCTATCACCGTGAATACTATATATCATTTTAGATTATAAGTAAAATCAATATTATTTATATTACATATAAGTGTTACTTATATATTCTCAAAATGGTCAATTTCAGGCAAAATTTTGACAATAATAGCATTATATTAGATTGCAAGCGCCATATTTTTATATTAAAATATAGTTGTTTGAAATATTTTAGTAATTTGTAAATCATTATGGTAAAGATGACAGATCTCATCATCTTATTCTTAAGGTCAAATGTGTTTTCTTCAAACACAAACGTCATCATATGTATTGATCATAAGCAGATAAATTGAATTACTGTATAGGGGGTATCATGTTACATATCAAATCTCTTTCAGAAGGACTGGACCTGTTCAAAGCACTCGGATCTGATATCAGAGTGGAGATCGTTAAGATTCTTTTGGACAATAACGGAATGAATATGAACGAGCTTGCATCTCGTCTCAATATCACCAACGGTGCTCTTACAAGCCATATCAAAAAGCTTGAAGAATGCGGAGTTGTCACAGTATCATCTGAAACCTCAGGACACGGCAATCAAAAAATATGCTCAGTACATCTTGATAAAATACTGATCGACCTTCAGGACGAAGCTAAGGATGAAAATGTATATACTACATCTATCAAAGTTGGTCTTTTTTCAGATTATGAAGTATATCCTACATGTGGTATCGCTTCCGGATCTCAGCTTATAGGCCAGGTTGATGATACAAGATACTTCTCACATCCCGACAGGTACCATGCAGATATCTTATGGTTCACAAAAGGTCATGTAGACTATGTGATTCCTAATTTCATTCCTTTTTCACAAAAAATTGATGAGATCTGCATCTCAGCAGAGCTTTCATCAGAAGCACCTGGTGTCAACAACGTATGGCCATCTGATATTTACTTTTATCTAAACGATGTAAGTCTTGGCTACTGGACATCACCTGGAGACTTCGGGGATGTAAAAGGTATATTCACACCTGACTGGTGGTTCCCTAACTGGAATCAGTATGGTCTTCTGAAGATGCTGGTCATAAACCACAAAGGCACCTTCATAGATGGACTCCAGATCTCTGATGTGACCATCGACCGTTTCAATCTTACAAGTAAGAGTAACATCAAATTCCGTATGGAAGTTCCTGATACGGCAGAGCATGTTGGCGGTCTTACTATCTTCGGTAAGTCATTTGGTAATTACAATCAGGACATTGAAGTCAGGATGAGCTACAGTCCAATAGACTCAGAATAAAAATGGTATTCACAATCGCACCTTCTTCGAAAAACATGTTCTATCTTTCGTGACATGAAGTCAAAATATTTTATAAACACCTGAATCATAAAGAATAAAAAATTATATCACTAAAAAGAAAAGATTCTTGAATTTAATTTTCAAGGATCTTTCTTTTAGTATATTTTTGAGTTAGCACTAAAGTTTACGTCTTCCAATACTCTTTCTGATCTTAGCCAAAATATATATCACGCCACAAACTGCAGCAAAAAATGCAGATACGTAGAGCATGACGTCAATATTAAAATGAAGGTATGAAAGGCTTACAAAGCTTATAATAAGGAGCATGAGCATCATCCAGCCAAAGGCTATTGCTACCACAAAGACAAATCCCAGTATACCTTTTAAAAGGTTCAGAGGATTAAACTCATCTTCCTTGGCACGTCTATATGCAGCTTCTTCAGAATCCGTTTTAAGGATGTTTATCGCATTTTGTTCGCTTAAAGCGTTTTTACTATTTCTATATTTCTTTTTCATTAATCTACCATCCTAGATCCCCATACCGTAATCTGCGAATCCTTGCCAAGAGCAGTAAATGTCATAGTCTCTACGCTGCTGCCTTCTATATTCATTGAAAGAGTAACACCGTTATAAGTATCGCCATTGAATGTAAGCTCAATATAAGGAGTGCCATCTTCAAGACTCCAGGTGCCTTCAAAAGCGCCTGTGATACTGCCGTCTTCATTAAGAGTGATAGTCTTTGGCGCATTGTAGTTAAGATTCTTGTAGTCTACATCAAGATCATGAACTATAACTTCGTAGTCGCCGGCTACTTCAGATATCTCATAGCCATCTTCCTTCAATGTCTCTCCATCCGTAGCATAAGGAGCTGCCACAAGCCATCCTTCCTTATTGACAAAAAGCTGATGGATCTTGACATAATGGCCTTCTGATCCGTTTGTAGTCCTTGTGTGGAATACAATATAAGCCTTGCCATCATCATCTACAAAAGCTGAGTTATGTCCCTGAGCAACCTGGCCTATAGACATGGTCTTCCACTTATATCCTCCGAAGAGTCTGACGCCAATACCTGTATTATAGTTAAAAGAATATGTATCATAGTAAGGCGTGTTTCCAAGTTCGTCAACATAATCTCCATCAGGCTTATCTGATCTGAACACCCTTATATTATAGCCGCCTGCAGCTTCAAGATTACCATATGAAATAAAAAGATAGTAATAGTCACCTATATGCTGTATATAGGAACCCTCTCCGGAAACATAGGCTCCGCCTGCTACTAAAGTCCCAAAATATGCATCGCTGTGATTTCCTGTCTCATAACTTACATTATAGTCTCTAAGTCCTGTCTCTTCATCAAGTTCCAGCATAAAGATACCACCTGACCAGGAACCATAACTCATCCAAAGCTTGCCATCCTGGTCATAGAATACACATGGGTCTATACAATTAGGATACATATCTCCCCACTTCTTGTTGTCAACGCCGTATGTAACATAGCGTTCAGGAATAGTATCTGTACCAAGGACAACTCCTGCATCTGTCTGACTAAACGTATCTTCGTTAAAGCCGCCATATACAACAGATCCTGCATATTCATAAGGGCCGTAAACACTATCTCCTGTAAGAAGTACTATATTGGACTTCCAGTTATCTCCGTTAGCAGACAGATAGATACAGTATTTGCCCATAGTTTCATTATATATGATATCAGGAGCCCAGAGATATCCAAACCAGTCACCGTTTTCATCATCATTCCACTCTCTTATCTTTTCTATAGTTTCATCAGAAAGTGATGCTCTAAAATCTGCAGTCCTATCATCCCAGTCAAAAAGATCATCTGATGATGCACTGGTAATATGAGTTCCTACAATATAGTACTTACCATCTTCATCCTTGAATATAGACGGATCATGCACTGATACTGTACTTGCTGTTTTCTTATCCTGGTTATCAAACTCTCTTACAACTTCTGTCATCTTCAAATTTAGAACGCAGCGAACCGTTGCTTCCTCTCCTTTATAAGTGATCATTACATAAGGTCTAATAGAAACATCCGTTGATGCCGATGCTAGATTAGGTGAAACGCTCTGACCCTCTCCTCCAATCAAAGTCCCTTCTATGGTATAACTCTCTCCGGCTCTTAACATAGGAATCTCATCCGGCATAGAATCTTCTGACGCAGCCACAAGATTATCAGAATTGGTATACTGGAATTTCTTACCTGATATCGTATAGTCCTTAGTATCATTACTAACTACTAGCGTATAATGAACCTCTTCTCCATCTTCATATGAAAGCTTATCTGTAGAAAGAGTTACACTTACACCGTCTTTAGACTCATAATAAGTATTACCATTAAGCCCCTGCACCTTGTCACCGGCCACGTCTCCCTGCCCCGAAGATGCCTCTCCAGCGCCGTTAACATCCAAAGACGATCCTTTCCCGCCGCTGCACCCATTAACTGCCATCATCACAATAAGCGAAAGCGCAGCAAACGTCCTGCTAATCTTTCGAAATCCACCCACCTTTGCACCCTTGATCGCACAATGATCATTATCCGAAACATTACCAATATCATTAAAACTTTTACTATCACTATACATAATCCAGCTCCATTAGTCTTATATTCGCATCATTTCTACATCTCGCCTAATATCTTAAATCCACTCTTTCTAATAAATACAAATCCATCCCTTATATACTCATTAGAAACCAACATCTTTCAGCCACTTCATTCTAATAGTACATTACTAAAACCACTTGGCCGGGCCAGTATCCACAAAATATTTACAGTGGGTAGGCAGTATATATTTTGGGGATACTGGTCTGTCCAAGTGGTTTTAGTAATGTACTATTCCGGGTGCAAATAGCACCCGGAATAAAATAACAGAAGGAGGAACTATTTATTTAGTTTCTACAGACATAATGTCTATGTAGCACTCTTCACATGTAAGGAGCATGTACATAGGATCGCCTGCTTGGCAGGTTGTAGTCCAGCTAGTCTTATTAGTGAACTTGTTGCCATTTCTGTCAACGATAACAGCATCTACAACCATAGAAGTACCATCTCTTGTGATTGTAAGAGTAACATCTGCATCCTTCATAGCATCAAGCCATGTAGCCCAGTCATCACCCCAGCTTGTCTCATAGGTTGCGTCACCGCCATCAATATCTACGCCCCAGCCATAAGCATCAGCACGAATAGCTGCATACTCAACATGATCAGCAGAGCCAACGCCTTCATCAGGATTAGGATTCTGATGAGCCTCTGTCTCTTCGTTAGTAAATACCATTACGTAGTTGTCCCAGTTGTTGACACCATCAGAATAGTTCTTGAAGTTAATAGTAGTTGTAGTACCATCAGCAATCTCGATAGGTGTTGACCAGTCTGTCCACCATGCATTTGTAAGATCTGTAGAACCTACAGAGTCTATAGCATCAGGATCTGCCACAACACTTATAGCATCCTCGATTGAGAGGATATCGATATAGCAAGCCTCGCCTGTAATTGCGAAGAAGCAGTCATCATCAGCTGTAATATCAGCAGGGAATGTAACATTGCAGGTATTAGCAGATCCAAGATAGTCAGTCTGAACAGCATTAACAGTAAGTTCAGAACCGCTTCTTGAGATTGTAAGCTCAACATCTGCTTCCATCATAACCTGCTGAAGCCATGTGCCCCAGTTGCCCCAGCTGTAGTTAAAGAGCGCAGCATCAATATCTCCGTCAGGAGTCCATCCAAATGCATCAGCTCTTACACATGCATATTCCTTGTGATCAGCTGATCCGGACTCATTAGGATCCTCGTGAGCAGGTGTCTTTTCGTTAGTAAAAAGAACTGTATAGTTATCATAGTTATTAACGCCATCTGACCAGTTCTTAAGCTTTACAACCTTGGTCTCACCATCCTTAAGCTCTGTAAACTCTGACCAGTCACTCCACCATGCATTAGAAAAATCTGTAGCGCCAACGCTGTCAATAGCATTTTCATCTACTGTAAGTGTTACTTCGTGAGTAGGAGCATCATATGTGGAAGTAGCATCTCCGGCCTCATACAAAGCTTTGATCTGACCTGCGTCAAGTACATAGTCATATACATAGATCTCATCGAATGCGCCCTTCATGATAGCATCCCAGTAGTTGATACCAAGAAGGAAATCAAAGTTATCAGACTCAGCCATAGTACCGCTTACAACATATGTAGGTCTTACATTGCCATCTGAATCATAGCCAACAAGCTCTTCTCCGTTAAAATAAAGATGTGCAACAATAAGTGTTCCATCCTCAGAAAGCTCAGAAGGATCAACTGTAAGAGTTATGTTGTTCCACTCGCCTACATGAGTATTGGCTTCATCCGGATACCAGTTAGGCCACTTGGCATCATCAAGCTGATCATAAGCCCATACGCAAGGGAATGTGCTTCCGTCAGGATTCCAGTCTGCCCATGTGAAGTTAACATAGTGCTGACCACCTGTAGCATCTCCGTGAATATCAGGGCCATACTGAAGTGTAGGCATATAGTTAGCTGATCTTTCTGAATATACCCAGAAGGAAACAGAATACGTATCACCTACGCCGTTGACATCAAGCTTAGCGCCCTTACTTCCGTCAACATAAAGGGCATTGCCACTTACACCGTTAACATAATTAACTGCATCATCTGTAGTCTGAACGATAGGTGTTGCCGCAGTATCCTGAATAGCTGCATGTACTCTTTCATCTTCTTCATCGAAAGAAAAATAATACTTGTAGTCATCAGGAATCTCAGTAGCTGCTGTGCCCTCTGTCGCCTGCTGCTCTTTACTTTCTTCCTTAGCAGTTTCCTGTGCAGATACTTCCTGCGCTGATGAATCTGTCTGACCTTGTGTATCACCACCAGAAGTTCCGCAGCCTGCAAGAAGAGATGATGTCATGAATACACCCATCATGACACTTAAAACTTTCTTCTTCATAAAACCCTCCTTATAATATAAAAATATAATTAAAGCCTTATTATCGGACATGTGGTACAGATTCTATCCATGAATCATTTCCATGGATCATATCCATTCCACATTTCTAAAAATAACCCATTTTTACTGAGCAAAAGAATCTACAACTGCCTGATATGCTGCAAGATCCTCTTCAGACAGAACATCATATCCGCTTGGTCCAAAGTAAGATATCATAGCTTCTGCATGGTAATAGTTGGCCTGACGTGTAGCTTCATCAGCATAGTCAGCAGCCTTGGCAGTACCTGCATCTACAAGATCATGTATACCGATTGAATTAAAGTACTGATCGCAGAAGTTCCAGTATCCTGCAATGCTGTACCAGCCATAAGCAACAGGTCTTGTGATTGATGCAAAATAATCATCCCAGTAATCAACGCTTCCATCTTCACTTGTAACTGTTGGGAACAGTGCTCTGTACCTGGTCCATACACCTTCATCAAGAGTCATAGGAACAGGCATATTGGCATGCTTAAGTGCAACGCCTGATTCATTAGTGATAGACTCATCTTCATAGATATCAAGACGAGCGTTCCAGCCATCAACGCCAAATGTCATGAATTTAAGAAGAAGATATGCTTCATAAGGATGTTCGCAGGATGTTGATACGCCGCCCATGTACATATTGGCGATAACATTGTGTTCCTTCTCATCAACAACATTAGGAGTTACATAAGGAACGATATCAAGTCCGTAGTAGTCCTGATATGACTGACCATCAATCTCTGTATTCCAGAGATTCTGATATGACCAGAAGCCTTCTGAGAATACTGCAACGTGTCCTGTTGCACCAAACCATGTTGACCAGTCACCTGACCAGTCTTCCATAGCCTGAGTGTTCTGCTGAGGAGCTACATATCCTCCAAGCTTAAGATCAGAGAACTGCTGCTCACCTGTAGCCCAGTATGAAAGATCAAAGTCTGTTCCATCAAAACCAAACTCTCCCTTAAGTGCTCTCTCTTCAGGTGAGCAGGCTGCAATACCGTAAAGTGAATCAAGTCTGTTGTAATAGCCAAGGCCGTAATACTTCATACCTGTTCTGTCATCTACTGTTGCATCCTTGATAAGCTGTATCATCTCATCCCATGTCCAGTCAGTACGAGGCATCTCAAGATTCAGCTTATTAATAACATTTCTGTCAATGAAAATAGCACTAGGCTGATACCATGCAGGTACCGCATATCTTACATCTGTATCGAACATACCTATACCATATTCATTAATAGTTGCCATAAGGTTGGCTGTCTCAGGATCATTGTTGTAATAATCTGTAATATCAGCCCAGTACATATTGGCAAGAGCTGTATCAGAGTCTGTACCTACAAATACATCCGGGAACTGACCTGCTGCAGCTGCTGCAGATAGGTCTGTTGACATATCACTGATGACCTTGGTCTCAACTGTGATATTAGGATATTTCTCCATAAACTTCTCAGCCAGAATGTTAATAGTAGTCTCATCTTCATAGTGCCAGTAAGTAAGAGTTATATTATCAGTAGTAACTCCTTCCTCCCCGGAACCCTGCGCTGTCTGACCGGAACCTGTATCTGCATTTGTTGAATATCCACAGGCAGCTGTGCCAACCACCATTGCTGCGGCCAGTATGCTCGCAGCAGCTTTACTTAAATTCTTTTTCATATAGTCCCTCCTTTATTATCGTATCTGATGCCATACCCAATATTAGATCATTCCTAAGACCGGGAAGGCTAATACACATTTTGTGCTGACTAATTCCATAAAAATTATCACTACTAACCAAGTGATCTATCACCTAGTAAGGAGTCATTCTAATCTTGATCAAAGATCATTCACCCGTAATACCCGCTCTATCGATACTCTCTACAAACTGCTTCTGTAATATCAGATACATGATAAGAAGCGGGATGATAGAAAGTGATGTTGCCGCCATACGAACCGACTCATTAAGGCTCGTTGCTGTTGATCCTACTGTAGCTTTAGAAGCAAAGGATGAATCGAAGTTCTTGAGCTGAACTACAAGATTAGTCCATATGCTGTTACCTGAAAGTCCCTGAACATACAGCTCAGTAAGATATGATTCATTCCAGTACCATACAAAAGAAAAAAGAACCACTGTTACAATTGCAGGTACAGCAGACGGAACTGCAATCCTGAAAAACCTCTTAAAATGACCCGCGCCGTCTATAGCCGCTGCCTCCATAAGTACCTTTGGAACCTGCTTAAAAAACTGATAGAATATCAGAATAAAAATAGGAGCATTAAGACCATTTCCAAGAAGAGCCGGCAGTGCAAAGGTCCATATAGTACCAAGGATACCCATGTTGTTGTACAGAACATAAGTTGGGATCATCGTAACCTGGTTAGGCAGGATATACGAAAAAATAAGTATCCCCATCATGATCTTCTTGCCCTTGAATTCATACCTTGCAAAACCGTAACCTACCATCATATCAACGAAGATATTGCAGGCAGTCGGAAGCCCCGCTATCAATATTCCTTTGAAAAAAGAAGCCCAGAAATCAAGCGATGTACCTGCATCTATATAGTTCTGAAGGTAGAAATGACTAGGAATCCATTTGACCGATGTATCCAAAAGATCATTCTGATCCATAAAGCTGGTACTTATCATATAGAAGATAGGATACAGATATACAAAACCTATACAGATAAGAAGTCCATATATGGCGATCATCTTGCCGGCTCCCTGCTTTTCTCTTGTTCCAAACATGAATCTGTGAAGCTTTTCTTTGGTAAAATAGCTCCTTAGTTCTTTTTTAGTAATCGCCTGAGCCGTCATATGTTGTGAATTTTCCTTTTCTTTGGATTTTTTCCATCCTTGCTGCATTTCTTCTGCCCCTCCTTTCTATACGTTTTGCTTCTCTTTCTTCTTTCTTGAGCTGCTTTTGGTGTTTCTTCACAAGTCTGTCATAGTGATCTTTCTTAGATCCTAATAGCAGGAAGAAAAGAAGTGTTATAAGAGTAATAACCAGTGCATACATCCAGGCCATTGCTGATGCATATCCATAACCCTTTTCCTTGGTTCCTGAGAACATAGCATCTTTGATCATGGTAATAAGTTCATTTTGTTCATTGCCTGAAAGGAATATTACGGAGTATACCGAACATAACAAAATCATAGGTTTGATAGTAGGAAGAGTTATCTTCCAAAAACACTCCCATTCAGAGCCTCCGTCAATCTTGGCAGCTTCATACATAGAAGGATCGACCTTCTGAAGTGCTGACAGGAATATAAGAATCTGAACGCCTGAATACCACAAAGTCATGATCATATTGGAGAAGATCTCTCCTATTCCCTCTGCTGCCGATGCTGGAAGGACAGTCTCCATAGCCGATACGATAGCCTGTGTATCCATAGCAGGGATACTGGATGCTCCCTCGCTTACCAGAAGGTTCATAACAGGTCCCGATACTATAATGACCGGAAGGAAGAATATAAGTCTGAAGAACCCTCTTGCAACTATCTTGCCATTTAACATGATCGCGATCATAAGTGCGAATACTACTATGATCGGAACTTCTATGAGAGTCTGCCATATGTATGTCACAAGCTGCTGCGGAAATTCAGGATTCTCAAGCCATATCTGAGTAAAGTTACCTGTTCCCAAAAATGTGAACTTCATTCCGTTTGGCGTGATCCTAATGTTGTACCACATATAGTAAAAAGACTGTGCCAGCGGAATAAGAAGAAATGCCAGAACTCCCACGAGCCATGGTGCCACGAACAGATATCCCATCCTGGCTTCTCTTGATTCAAGCTTTCCAAGTTTTATCCTGGGCTTTTTTTCTTTTTTCCCAAAAATCTTCATTTACTCTGCTACCTCGTAAGACATAGTGTCAATCGTAATACCATCTACAGTCTGTGCTGTGTCACCGTAGTTAATATAGATCACTACACCGTTAGAATATGTAACCTTGGTTATATTGTTATCAAGAAGCTCGTGCCTTACTATAACAGCATCCTGCGTCTTGTCATGAAGCGCTTTGAACTCTGTATTGTAGCTTACGATAGTATCCTTATATGAGCTGTATTCAGAAGAATAAATATCGCAGGAGTTAGTATTTATAAGCTCTGATGAACTTTCCTTAGTGATATAGAAGGAAGGGAATGAACCCGACTCAACCATCTTTAGGAAAAATTCTTTCTTATTAGCTTCAAAGTTCATGTACTGCGCATATACAGGCATGATTCCTGTTAGTACTATAGAAAGGAAAGGAACTTCCACATCTTCAAGAATGTAGCTTGAAGAATAAAGCGGCATATCAAGAAAAGCTCTGGTATCTGACCAGTAAGAAGCAATAGGTGTTTCCAGTACCAGCTCCGCTGAATCATATATAGTATCAAGCGTAGACTTATAAGATTCTGCCGTATCAAATCTTGTGTACTTATTGCCACTATATGTGTAGGTATACATCGTGTTAGTAATACCTGCTATTGCAAGATTATCAACACCGTCTTTGGTATATTCGGATAAGACATCATCCAGAACATCGCCTGCCCTTGAAGGAGTTACATACAGGAATGTATCGTATACATCTTTATAGGTCTCATACTCATAGCGCCTTTTATTGACCTTCTTGACTACGTTAAATGTTGCATTCTGCTCATCAGGATTGATCAAAAGCGCATCATCGTAAAGGTATATCTTGATTCCTTTTTCTTCTGACTCTTTGATAAGAGCTGTAAGATCCTTGGTTCCTCCTATCTTGCTGTCTGCCTTGTACTTAGTGATAGGAAGATCATACAAGCCTCCTGCCTGCCAGCCCTTGTAAACTGACATAAGCGTTGTAACACCGCTGCTTTCAAGATCTTCATAGATATCCCTGATATCATCTGTAGTTGTCATAACTACAGCACTGGTGCCAATAAGCCATGACTCTCTCTCTGTTCCAAGGAAATCAATCCTTGTGTTATAGGACACATCCTGCTTGGTTACAAGTCCGTTATCAAGAAGATATTGTCTGTAGCTTGTAGCCATACCGCTATAATTTGCATCCTCTCCTGAAAGAAACTTGAACCTTACCTGAAGATCAGAATGGCTTCTGTCTGCTTCATATACATGAAGTGAACCTGAAGTAGAATTGTTACTGGTAGGCTGCGTGTAGAGCTTTCTTAAGATGAATCTTGCATAGGATCTGTTATAATCAATGCTCACACCATTGGGCATAACATTGATATCAGCTCTCTGCGCACCATCTTCAACTATTCCAAGAAATGCTATCTGATCATCTGTATGAGCTATTCCAAATACAGGAGCCAGAATCTGCTGAGGATCTGATATAGTATTGTATCTGTCAAGAAGAAGGGTATTAACTTCCGATTCATCAAATCCAACATCCTCTCCATAAATAAGAGCCGAATATCCACTTGAAAACCTTCCCTCTTTGTCATCAAGATAAACAAGTGCTCCGTTACCATCAGGAATAAACATATATCCTTCTTTGTCATCAAGATAGGAAGTTCCCATGTACTGGTACATAGATACAGTTCCTATATAATAGGAATCTCCATCTTCTTTGATGGAATCTTCTGCAATCCTTGCTGTAAGTCCCTCATCTGTCAGAGATACCTCAAGTGTCACGCCAAGCTTATAAGTATTCCAGTAAAGAGTTGCCGTAAAGCCTGTATCTGTATATGTGATCTTCTTGTCCACATCATCATTGACAAGATCTGCCTGCTTGGTATCATCATTGGCACTTATCAAAGTCATAACAACTGCAGATCGCATAGCTCCGATCCATGTGGCATTGCACTTTTGATCATCATAAGTTGGATAGCTTTCAAGCCTTGCCCCTGTTGTCTTATCTTCTATGATGACAGAAAGGTCTTCTTCACTTACGTACAGATTATATCCTGAGCTTGATGCTACATATTTATGACCATCAAGCTCATCTTGAGCATATACAACGCTGATATTCTCTCCGCCCAGCATATACTCATATCGCTGAGCATAGGAGCCTGCACCAAGCGCCAGTGCAATTGATAAGGCTGCGCACGTACCTTTTTTTATAAATCCCAAAATCTTATCATCAGCCGCCAATGCGATACACCACCTCTCCTACAAGTGACTGCAGGAAGTCGAATACCTGCGACCACAATACATAGATAATAAATGCAAGAAGACATACAATTAGTATTGTAAAAACAGTAAGTCCTATGATCTTAAAAGTCTCACCAACTGTATAGTTGTTGATCTCTCTGATCGCTATAAATATAAGAACCAGGATCCAGCAGACCATACAAAAGCTTCCAAAGCTTACAAAAAACTCTTCGTTGTATGTAACAACATGGCTCAAAGCAAAGATAAAAGGCATGAAGACCAAAAACGGTGATGCTGAATAAATAAATGAGCAATATATAGCCTTGAACTTACCTTCACCGTCATTGATAGTACACATAAGATAATTGCATCCTACTATAAGAAACAGTCCCACAAGGATCATGATGATATCCGATGCAACATCGAACTGTCCCTCTCTTACTGTCTTGAACATGAATCCGCAGAAATACTTGTTAATGATATAGAACACGATCATAAGAGCAAGAAGTATATTAGAAGCAAGTACCGACACCTTGTTCTGACGCTTGATACCATAATTGCCATCAATTGGATGCCTCATGTAAAAGAAAATATATCGAAGCTGTGCTACAAGCTTTTGATTCTTTATCTTCTGTACAAAAGCTTTTGGTTTACTTAAAATATTCTTTTTATTGTCAAGGTATTTAATTATCTTATTAAGAACTATCAGTACAAGGATTATGACGATAACCGCTGACAGATTCTTCTTAAGCCATATATTTCTTATCTCCCAGAAAGAATCTGAGTACAGGTCATTATCTATAGAGAGCTTGGCGTATTTGAGTGCTCCCTCATAATCTCCTTCTTTGTAAAGAGCCTTGCCCATTGCCATATTGGCATAGTCGAAGAGATTGTTCATCATAAGGACCTGTGACAGAGGCTCTTTACTCTCTTCATACCTTCCTTTTGAAAAAAGATATAAAGCTTCATGAAGATAATCAGTAAACTCTGTAGGTTCATAGACCTGAATCTGCGCCTTGTCAGAATCAAGGACATAGATCTTGTCATCGCTTCCTATCTGGATAGCTTCGGCTTTGGTAGAAAGGCCTATCCTCTGCTGACCATCATCCTTACCTCCAAACATGAAAAGCAGCTGACCTTCATTGTTGTACTCATATATAAAGCCCTGCTGAGACACTACAAAGAAGTTATCGTGATTACCAACGGCTATAGCTGCAGGAACCGTATCGCTCTTGCCAGGATCTGATATCATGTTTACGCCTGCTATATTAAGGCGTTTTAAGGTATCATCACCTTCACCTCTTGTAACAGTATAGATAATGCCCTTTTCATCGATTGCCATGTTATCGGGAGTTGCAGGTATATTACCAACCATCTTGGCACGCTGGGCATCCGTAAGAAGCGCTCTCCATACGATAGTCCAGACAGATGCGCTTGTTGCATTGGTTCCGAAATATCCAAGGAAAGTTCCGTTATCAACAGGACTGATCTCAACTATACCATTAGTATTAGATTCACAGACGATATACATAGTACCTGATGAATTAACCACTATCTTAAGTGGAAGAAAGTCAAGAGCATCGCCGTACATGGCAACTTGCGGTCTTGTATAGGTATGGATCAGTTCTCCGTTTTCATCAAATACGAATATGGACTTGGCATCTCTGTCTGCAACATAGGTAATATGCTTGTCAGTAACATATATGCCCTTAGGTCCTACCAGAACCCCTTCTCCGAAAGTAGTCACAAGATTGCCATCAGCATCACCAACTACTACTCTCTTATTACCGCTATCAAGAACATACATAGTTCCGTCATCAAGAAGAGTAAAATCTGTAGGAGTCATAAGAGATTCATCACCTATCTTGGTGATGGTCTTATACGGAAGGTATGCTGTCTGCGTCTCTGTTACAGAATTGTATCCATCTACCGTATAAGTCTTATAGGGAGCGTCAGCATGGGCCGTTAATACATCTGCATTCCAGACAAGGCTGATCCCTATAAGCGCTATCCCGATCGATCTTTTCAGGATATTTTTTAAAATGCTTTTATTTTGCCTTTTTTCAGATATCTTTTTCACTTTCACGTCCTCTTTATGTTTTACTTAATACCGGATGTTGCCATTGTGTTCATGACGCTGTTCTGAAGGATACAGAAGAGGATCAGATTAGGCAAAAACATTATAAGAGATGCTGCAGCTGCAATACCCTGACCAGCTACAGTGTTGGTAGTAGTTGCGCTTGTAAGTGTATTCATATAAAATGCCAGCGACTTAAGTGAATCATCATTGATGTAATAGTTGGCATATTCGATATTGGTCCAAACCTGCTGGAATACAAGGATTGCCGCTGTTGCTATAGCCGGTTTTATAAGCGGGATGATGATGCTTGTATATATCCTCCACTCGGAAGCTCCGTCAAGATAAGCCGCTTCTATAAGAGAATCCGGCACCTGATCCACGAACCCTTTTACCAGGAACAGAGCTACGGGAACAGCTATAAGCGGAAGTATCTCTGCCAGATATGTATCTATGAGTCCAAGTTTATTAACGATAAGGTATCTTGGGATCATAACAGCTACAGCCACAAACATAAGAGCTATCTGGTTGATCTGCATCATCATTGTTCTTCCCTTAAACTTAAGCTTGGACAGGGCATATGCAGCCATTGTAGAAAAAAGAAGTGAGGCAAGAACTGATACGATTGTTATAAACACGCTGTTAAAGACATATTTGCTAAGCGGAATACTTGCACTTCTGGAAGCTTTGGCAAGCTTGGCAAAATTATCAAGCGTTGGATTAGTTGTAATAAACTTTGGCGGGAATGCGAACAACTCTTCCATAGGCTTAAAAGCATGGAATATGATGAATATGATCGGAAGTCCCGTCAAAAGGATCATTGGAAGGATCATTATATAGATCTTGATCTGACCTTTTTCGAATTTGTCCGGATTGGTCCGGTGTCCTCTATAAGCAGCCATTTTATAACCTCATGTCGCGAGTGACTAATGGTTAGATATTGGCGGAGCTCGCAGCGCCAATAGTATTTTCTTAGTATATTTTTAATCTAAATAGTATTTACTCATCTGCGCTTCCGAATAATCTGTTAAAGAATACCGAGAAGGCCTGAACTATCAAAAGAAGTACTACAGATACTGCCGCAGCATAACCCATCTCGTATCTGATAAATCCATAGTCTTCTATGTGGTTTACGATAAGCTGAGCTCCATATCCGGGAGTAGGATTACCTGCAAGCATGGTAGATATCGTACCGTTCTGGAAGGCTCCAACTATCTGCATAACTGCTGCAAAGAGCATCTGAGGCTTCATAGAAGGGATTGTCACATATATCATCTCCTGGAACCTATTCTTGACACCATCTATGGCTGCTGCCTCATAGAGACTTTCATCAACATTCAAAAGACCTGCAAGAATTGACAGAAAGCCTATACCCATGCTGGACCAAAGGCCTATTATTATAACTATAGGAAGAAGGTACTGCGAGCTTGAAAGCCAGATGATAGGCTCATCTATAGCACCTATATCCATAAGCCATGAATTGATATAACCTGTCTGATCACCTGTGAACATGATCTTCCACAAAACAGCCATTGCTACACCTGTAGTCATACTGGGTGAATACAGTATCAGTGCAAATACTGTCCTTGGCCCTTTAGTCAGATTTGAAAGCGCCCATGCCAGAAGAAATGCAAGAGCATATCCTCCAAGGCCGACTATCAGAGCATATTTAACAGTGTTTGGAAGGACGTATTTCATAAATACATCATCAGCTGTTATAAGATTGATATAATTCAGAAAACCAACAACTTTAGGAGTCTGGATCGTATTAAAGTTTGTAAACGAAAGACCTATCGCTGTGACAACAGGTGCAAGTATGAAAATTATAAAAAGGATTGCATAAGGACCTGTAAACAGATAACCTGCTCTGTTTGAATGTGATCTGGCCCCTACCTTGGCTTTTGGCAAAAACATTTCTTTGTTTCCCCTTTTTCTGATAGAAATAACTACTTATCGCTCCATAATCTCTCTTACTTTGGAAATAGAAGGAGTTATGTACTCTTCAAGCACGTTGCCATCCGCATCTATATATCCGAATTCTTCAAGCTTCCTTCTAGTCTCTCTGTCAACAGATTTGACTGTTTCATCTATTTCAGATCTTACAGACTCACCGTTAACTACTACATCATTAAAAGCATTGGACAACTCTCGTTCCATCATGTAGCTTCCAAGAAGTCTTGGAGCTTCAAGGATATACTGAGCCTGCTCTAAGATCACATCCTTGTCATCTGTCGGATATGGAAGAAGCGTAAAAGCTTCAAGATTGGCTGTCGGCCAGATATACTCATCTCCGTATAAGATCTGGAGCCTTTGACCAAACTCTGCCTGAACCTGCGCGCTGGACCACCAATCCATAAACTCCCAGGCCTTTTGTTCTCTTTCCTCATCAGATGCAAACATAACTGTACTCTCTGCTCCGCCCGACATATATCTGACAACTTCACCTGTGCTATCGTCAGTGATGCCCGGCACAAGAGCTATCTCCCATGAATTAGCTATCTCTGGAGCAGCATTCAATATAAGGTTGTAAGAGTTAAAGTCAGCTATACCAATTGGAAGATCACCGTTTCTAAAATGCTGATAGAAATTAGGAACATCCACAGGAAGATCATATAAAGTGAAAAGCTCTGTAAGCTGTGTGAAGCCTTCAACCGATGTCTCAGAATCAAGCTCTATATCAAGAGCTGTATCTCCATATAGTGATCCGTCATTTTGGAATATAAGAGGAGTAGTTCCATGAAAGTTCCTCATAGCCAGCATCGCTGCTGTAGGATAATATACGTTAAGTCCTCTCATCTGAAGATCCGGCAGCATAGCTATAAGATCATCTATAGTATCAGGTGCCGAAAGTCCCAGTTTTTCCAAAACATCTGTTCTATAGAACATTACATAGAAATTCATAGTCTCCGGAAGTGAATAAAGTCCGTCTCCTACTACCGAAGGAACCAATAGACCGTCAGAATACCTTCCAAATACTTCCTTGTAATTATCAAACTGCGTCAGGTCTACCAAAGCTCCTCTTATAGCAAGATCAAAAGGTATCGAATAGTTGATACCTGTAGCTATATCCGGAGTATCACCTGATGCGTTGGACAAAATAAGCTTCTGCGCATCAGTCATGATGGAGAGATCGACTTCTATCCCTGTTGAAGCAGTGAACTCTTCATCTATCATCTTCTGCATGATCTCTACATACTGTCTGGGGCGGTTGACCCATACCTGTATATGAGACTCATCTGTATTACTTGCAGAGTAGCTCTGTCCAAAGAATGAATAGAAAAACCTCTCTGCACTCATCAAAAGTCCTTCAAAAAAGTTAAGGCCAGAAGGAAGCTTTGCATCATTTTGATATAGATATATCCTGTCTATCGCTATATCATTGTCATTCATGATGTCAACGAAGTTAGCTATCTGAGTATTTATGGAGTTGACGCTTGTAGACAGCTCATCTACCCTGTACACAAGCTCGTCAGGTTCATCTGCAAGACTCTGGAGCTGATCAGCTGCGATCAGAAGATATGAAAAAGCTGCAACATCTTCAGGATCATCTGTCCCTACATAAACTGTAGCTTCAGAAGCGATAGCATTAAGGTCATCAACCCAGCCCTGAAGCCTTGTCTGAAGATCAGGAATATATCTTGTAAGTTTAAGGTCACGATATTTGTCCTTGTTGGTACCTGCAACCTTGGTAACTTCAAGCGACAGATCACTTATCTGTGACATGATCTTGTCAACTTCTTCGAGGGCGTATCTTATATTATCTGCGCTTATGGTAAGTGATATGGTATGATCTCCCTCTTCAAGATATACGCTAAGCGCATTACCATCAGAATCTGTGAATGCTTTGGTGGTAAATTTAGTTGACTTAGTAAGCCAGTAAGACTGAAATGCTGTATTTGGAATCTCATCATCAATCCTGATATCAAGAAATACAGGAAAGTCATTTTTTTCAGACTGTCTGTAATTCATAGCAAGATTGTAATAACCGGCCTTATCTACGTTGAAACTGTATGTGATAGTCTGACCGGCTGTATTGAATGAATCCTCATCTACCAGATTGAGTACTTTCTGCTTAGCAGAAATAGGACTGATAGATGTATCAAATTCATAAGAAGAATGTATAGAAGAATCATTACGATAAGTAAAGTCTTCACCTTCTATAGTGATAAGGCCCTCGCCCTCTGCTGCCTTGGATCCTGTATATTCAGGAATCCTGACAGGTGCTTTTAAAGTAATATCTCCAAGGAGCATAGTGCCTTCCTTAACAGATATACCAAAAGTATGTTCACCTTTTGTAAGCTCTACAAGAAGCGGGCTTGAATATCTGTAACTGGAATCACCCAGCTCTTTGTGTTCCCATCTGACAAGCTTTTGAGGAAGTGCTACGATCTCATTGCCATAACGGTCGATGCTGGTAGTATCTTCTGATACCCAGGTAGTCTCAAGAGTTATGCTCCTGGCCTCATAGAAAGGATAACTTCCATCAGCAGTAAACGAGATCTCAAGAGGCAGGATCGATTCATCATAAGACAGATAATCAAAACCTATCTCATAAAGTGCATCCTCAGGAACATCTACAGTTACTTCGATGTAATCAGAATGTGATACATCTGCGACGCTTCCATCTGTATAATCATGATTGTCAGTAGTAAGATATGAAGAATACTCTGTGCCAAGGACATCTTCCATCCTATAAACAATGTCTTCACCTTCATACTCAGATGACGTATAACCTTTACTTATAGTCGTATAATTAGTGGATAGACGCTCTATATCTTCATCTGTATCAGAAGATGCTTCACCGCCTTCCGATTCGCTACCCAGTTCTGCATCCTCGGCATCAGATACCATGGACGCAGCATCAGAAGCCTCCACTTCAGTAGCGTTTACAGATAAGGCATATGTCTGCCCCATAAAAGATGTCAATACTACAAAAGCAGTTAAAAGACCCGATGTCTTTTTGATGTTGCTTTTAGAACTTCCCCTTAATAATGCCATTTTTTAACCTCATGTCGCGAGTAAATAAAGAACCGTTTTTACAATTTTCTAAAGTTTAGATTTTTATTAAATAATTCAGTTTTATAACTATATCAAGCTTACATCTCAGTTTTAGATTTTTCAATACAATTTCACTTTTATCTATATAGAAAACAAAGCCTTATTTTTGTGCAATTTTAGTGCTTGAAATCTATGGTTTTTTGTAATAAAAATCTAAGTTCATGTAAACAGGTCGATTTAGGAAGTATCCTCCCTTAGACCTGCTTACATGTGTTTTTTACTTTTTTAGCCTGATAATGTTTAATGACCAGGGTTTTAGAGATATATCAAGACAATCCCCATTAATGCTAAGATCATATGTCCTTGGAAGTATTGTCTCAGGTACATTCACATTAGGAACATCCTCCTGGCCTTTATCAGCTTCCAGTACTATCACCTGTGCTTTGTGATACTTACAGATACTGCCATCTTCACATTTGCCGCTTCCTCCATGATCGAATGCTATATGCACGTCCCTAACTGTATCCGCAGGATTAACAAGCTTTAGATAGATATTCTCTGCATCTTTAGTTGCTGATGCAAATATATCCTTGTTATAGCTTTCCAGCTTGTAGGCAATATCTCCAAGGACAGTGCTCACGCCTTTACTGCCTGCTATCTCATATGAAGCCGTGATAGTTCTTCCATCATCGCCGCCATAATTGACTCTTACGACCACTTCACATCCGGCTCCTACTATCTCCATATGACAAGCTCTAAGATTGCCTGCATATACACTTGATGAATAATCCCCAAGAGTATATCCCTCTATGCCATCCTTGTAGACTTTGAGGCCTGTACCATTGCCTGCATCTCCTACGCAGTACTTCATAAGACTCATTCTCGTAGGATCAAAGTCTCCGGGAGCTGCTACAAGACCACATCCAACCTCTATTACAGCCATATCGTCAAGTTTTACTGCTCTTAATTCTATGCTGTAATCACTTAGATCCTCAGTATTTAAGCCAGTCTCAGCATCTGTAAAGACGAGATATTTAGTATCAGTACTTCCATCAAGTACAAGACCTTCGGGATATTCTTTGTGATAATAAACAGTTCCATCTATATTAGAAGTAACATTTATATTCAAAAACTTTACTCTTCCATTAGAAGCTGATATACAGAAACCTCCATGGGGCTTTAGTTCTGACATGTTATTTCCTGATAGCTTTTTTTCATCAAGTTTTAAAAGCTCTGTTCCAAGATTGGTCATGAAGAGTTTTTGCACAAAATATGTTGGAGTTCTATATACTCTCGTCTTGTCAAACCAGATGCAATCAGGAGTCCATCTATAAGTACCATCATTTGATATCTGATTGAAAAGGGGAGCCGTTGATGCCATCCTCACAACATCACTGTTTCTCTCATATCCAACCATTGTAGCCGCTTCTGCTATGGCGCCCTTAAGGGTATTCTTATCAACAGATGCATACTCTCCTACAAAGACTTTGGGAGACTTTGCTTCATCTATAACCTTGTGCCCGTTTTCATCAAGTTTGAAGGCTCTTTGGTAATAGTTGTATCTGTCAACATTTTCAAGAAGGTACTCATTGGACCTGTAATAATGCTCATCGACGATGGTATCAAGGTAGTCGCCCTTATACTTGTACCAGTCAATCTTCTCTTCAAAAGACTTCTCACCATCTGTAAACATATATGAAGATACGCCCTTATGCCTGCCGCATAAAAACTGCCATCCTATCTTGTAGGCATCATCATCAGCCTGTGCTCCTGCAGTAGATACTATTGTCATGGGATATCCAGGATAATACTCATCCAGATGTTCTTTTATCTTATGGTAAAATATTTCGAAGTTAGCAAAAAACTCATCGCCCCAGTTCTCATTACCAACGCCAAGATAGTGAAGGCCAAATGGCTGTTCATGGCCCATCTTTTTCCTAATATCTGCCCATTCATTGTTTTCAAAGTCAGTACTTATAGCAAAATCAATAAGATCTGTAAAATTAGCTATATACTTATCTCTAAGCTTGCCACCTGCAGGATTTACATAATCGCTTCTGGCCTGACACAAAACTCCGCAGGCCATAACAGGAAGAGGCTCAGCGCCTAAGTCTTCTGCCATCTGGAAATATTCCATATAGCCAAGTCCCATGGTCATGTTGTAACCCCAGACATTGACATTCTCTTTTCTTATGGCAATATCTCCAATAGAATCCTTCCAATCATAGACATTGTCCCAGGTGTATGAGCCCTCTGATATACAACCTCCCGGGAATCTTATAAATGAAGGATGCATATCTGCAAGGCTCTTCATGATATCCCGTCTTAAGCGGTAATTGGGATTGCCATTAAAGTTATCATGAGCACTTACTGAGTCAGGCTCCGCTGCAGCTCCCCATACATTCTCAGGGACAAGAGATACCATATCTACGCAGCAGCCCTTGCTGATCCTTAATACAAGCTGTCCCATGAATGTGTGGGGGGTTGATGCAAAGTCATCATCAGCAATACCTTTATATGATATTTGTATCTTTCTGGTATATTTATCCCAAGTTCCTCCTGCCGGGATATCTATAATTGCAGCCGTAGATACATCTCTTCCCTTATCATCCTGAAGTACCACTTCTATGGCTGCACTATTCTCAGACTTGGCATATATAGAGAACTGATATATGCCTTTATCTTCAAATGCCATCGCATGCTCATGATTCTCGCTGCAATAGCCTCTGTTGATAATAGCGGCATCTTCTAACGCCCTAATATAATGCGGATTATTATCATTGCTATATCCAAGGAAGCTGCTAACACCGTCTTCATCCAAAACTTCTACCTTATCAGTATCTCCAAACCAGTTGTCAAGTGGTTTATAAGTTCTTCCACCTGACAGGCCGTTCTCAGTACTTGATGCATTGTAGCTATTGAACGCAAAATTCTCGAAGCTTCTGTTCTGGACAAGTTCTGCATATATTCCACCATCTGCACTGTGATTGATATCTTCAAAGAACAAACCGAACAAGGTTCTGCTTATATCAAGCACCTTTTCATCTGTATGAACCACAAATTCATACGGAGCTGTACCTTTTGGAACAGCCACAGATCTAAAGCTTCTTGATATTCTCTCATCCCCTCTTGATAAAACAGCTGTAACATCAAGTCTTACAGGCTTATCTATAGACTTAAGATTTCCACAATCATCTATGATCCCTTGTGGCTTAATATCCCATCTTACTGATACCTTGTCCTGCATCAAAGATGGCTGGAGACTTATATGATCTGTTATCATATCTGCCGGTTTTTTCAAGAACTTATCTATTGCTATATCCAGAATCTTCTGGTCACTTAGCCTCTGGCACAGAAGATCTATAACCTCTTCCTGAGATAAGGACTTATTGTAGATCCTAAAATCAGATATGGCGCCTTCATAATATGGATCAACTTCAAATTGGGATCTTCCAATATAGTTATGATCAAGCCTTCCTTCTGAAAGCATATCCATAAAACTTCTAAACTTCTTATAATTGCCACTTGATGTCTGACTTATGATCCCGTCTGCCGCAAGCTCACCATTAACATATAGCCTTGGGCCAGCGCTTGAAGCTGTTCCGTTTTGTGTCGGAGTAATACTCATAACTACATGAGTCCACTCACCACTTGGTGCCTGTTTTCCTGCATCAGCAGGAAGATCAGAATCCGCATAGCATATGCCTCTAAGAGATCTGGTGAGGAACAGATACGGTCCCTTGTCGCTATGCCCGAAATCAAACACTCTCTCCCATCCGGCAGCCTTGCCACCAGGTTTTATCCATGCTGATATCGATAGACCTGTCATATCATCGGCCTTAGATAGAAGATCTTGTGGAAGTTCTAAATATGACGAGCCCTTCCCTTCTCCTCCTTGGAATACTGCTCCCATAGATCCGCATACCTTGCTAATATACGGTACATTATCCCCGCACAGCTTTGCATGCTGACCATGTCCGGAAGCATCCTTGCCGGGATCATCTGCATCGTCAAATGGATACCAGGCTATCAGATTGCTATATTCTTCTTTCATATGCTTATATATACCTTTGTCCATACTTTCTCCCATAAAGATCAGATTGTGTTGTCAAAAGAAAAAACGGGTGCTCCGTCATCACCCCACTTTATAGGCATCAGCATAGCGTGGCGATTGGGATTGTACAAAGGATCTCCCGTTATTTCAGATTCTGTGCGGGCATGATATACCATGATATCATTGCCATCTTCATCTACTGTGAATGAGTTATGACCGGGGCCGTATATCCCCCTTGATGCATCAGACTTAAGGACAGGATATCTGGACTTATCCCAGGATCTTGGATCCAGAAGGTCACTATCTTCATCAGCTGTAAGCATACCTATGCAGTAGGCTGTTCCTGTCTCACTTGATGAAAATGTCAGGAACAATCGTCCATTTCTCTTGATAACAGCAGGTCCCTCATCAACCCAGAATCCCACTCTCTCCCAGTCATAATCAGGTGTTGTCAGAAGCACCTGAACAGTCTTAAGTGTGTATGGATTCTCAAGCTGTGCTATATACAGATTCGATATCTGCTTGCCAACTCCAACCTTCTCAGCCCAGACATAGTACCAGCTTCCTTTGTTCTCAAAAACAGTTCCATCAAGGGAAAATGCCTTAAATGAGAACTCATCATCCTTGGCAGCTCTTGGTATACCTTTCTCTACCCACTTGTCATTAATAGGATCCGGCCCCTGACATTCAAGAACATAGGGACGAAGATGCCATTTATCCTCAGCATCGCCTGCTCCAAAGTAGATGTACCACTTGCCCATGACATAATGAAGTTCAGGTGCCCAGATATGATCACCCATAGGTCCGCTCTCATGCTTAGTCCAAATAGTAACTTCATCGGCGTCTTTTAGACCTTGCAATGTTCTCGATCTTCGGAGTGCAATCCTGTCATATGTAGGAATTGAAGCTGTGAAATAGTACCAACCATCATCTCCCTTGATCACATAAGGATCTGCCCTTTGAAGTATCCAGGGTTCATTAAATTTAAGTTCTGTCTCTTTCATGCTCATGCTCCTTACTATTGCAATAGTTTTCGACTATTTTTGGGGTTGTGTTTTGTTAAATCTAATCTGTATTATTGATTGTTTTGAAAAAGAGATTAGTATTTTGTACTTCTTAAGTGTTTCTTCAATATTCGCTTGTGAAGCTCAGCGAATTGTGCTTTTGGTCTCAAAACTTTTGCGTCGTATAAATTACTTTACCATTTTCTAAATTATATTTGCCCAAACCGTTTTTGGCAAGCCAATTTTCATGAGTTTGCTCTAAAAACCACTCTATTTTTACATTTTTATCAATTATCACCAAATTACTTTAGCAAAAACTGTAACTATTTTATTCATGCATTTCAATTTAAAGCAAAAAAAGGCCAGCCATTTCACTATCTAGTGAAACGCTGACCTTCTTTGCCGGCAAAGACAAAACTAAAAACCAAAGCTTACCACTTTTTTGGAGAGATACCAATCCGTCCAAGCGGTAAGCTTTATCTATTAAATATTATATTTAAAATTGGTAATAGCAATAATATCATTTTTTTCCGCGAGGCCTATATGTACCTCCGGAAGCTTCACGCCATCAAACGTTGATTTCTGCCGTGAGGCCGAGTTCTTCTTTGTTGGCATCAAGGATAGGTGTAACTACCTCTGCAAGGAACTTCTCAACCTGATGAGCGCTGCAACCCACGTACTTGGAAGGATCCATGGATTTCTGAAGATCCTCAAGTGACATATGGAATGCAGGATCGGCAGCGATAAGTTCAAGGAGGTTATTGTCCTTACCTTCAACCTTTACATTCTTGCCGGCTTCCATAGAAAGCTCTCTGATCCTCTCATGAAGCTCCTGGCGGTCTCCACCTGCCTTAACAGCATCCATCATGATATTCTCAGTAGCCATGAATGGAAGCTCAGACATAAGGCGTTTCTCAATAACCTTAGGATATACCACAAGGCCGTCTACAACGTTGAGACACAGATCCAGAATACCATCTGTTGCAAGGAATCCTTCAGGAACTGAAAGTCTCTTATTGGCAGAATCGTCAAGTGTACGCTCAAACCACTGAGATACCTCTGTGATTGCAGGGTTAAGAGTGTCAACCATGACATATCTTGCAAGAGAGCAGATACGCTCTGATCTCATAGGATTACGCTTATAAGCCATAGCTGATGATCCGATCTGGCTCTTCTCGAAAGGCTCTTCTACTTCCTTAAGATGCTGAAGAAGTCTTATATCCTGTGCCATCTTAGTAGCAGACTCAGCGATACCTGCAAGGACGTTCACAACCTTGACATCGATCTTACGTGTATAGGTCTGACCTGAAACTGATACCCACTTATCAAAGCCCATCTTCTCAGCGATCATGGGATCAAGCTTATCAACTTTAGAAAGGTCTCCTTCAAAAAGTTCAAGGAAAGATGCCTGTGTACCTGTAGTACCTTTGCATCCGAGGAGTCTCATATTATCGAGAACATAATCAAGATCTTCAAGATCATATGTAAAGTCCTGAAGCCACAGACAAGCTCTCTTACCTACTGTAGTAGGCTGAGCAGGCTGGAAATGTGTGAATCCAAGTGTAGGAAGGCTCTTATATTCATCAGCGAACTTAGACAGTTCTGCAATCACATTAACAAGCTTCTTACGAACAAGCTTTAAGCCTTCTGTCATTATGATAATGTCAGTGTTGTCACCAACGTAGCATGATGTAGCGCCAAGGTGGATTATAGGTTTAGCCTTAGGGCACTGAACACCAAAAGCATATACATGGCTCATAACATCATGACGAACTTCTTTCTCACGAGCCTTGGCAACATCATAATTGATGTCATCCACATGCTCTTTCATCTCATCTATCTGTTCCTGAGTAATACCAAGTCCCAGTTCTTTCTCTGTTTCTGCAAGTGCGATCCAAAGCCTTCTCCAGGTTCTGAACTTCTTATCCTGTGAAAAAATATACTGCATCTGAGGGCTTGCATAACGCTCAGATAATGGACTGGAATAACGATCCGTACTCATAACATCCTCCTGACCTTTGCTATAGATATACAAACTGCTTCTATTTGGCATATGCATCAGACCAGTGCATTTTCTTTGTCACATCCTAATGCAATCGCCTTTACATTTATAGCAAATCTCAAAGAGATAATCAAGCATTTTTGAACAGTTGTTCAAATTTTATATTTTCTAAAGGCTTCCCACTTGTAAAATGTACACCGCCCATTTTCCTACAGTTCCACTCCCTGGAATCTTGCTACCTGGTCAAGGATTTCGCTAGCATAGCGCGGATAGGTACGCGCCAGATCTTCTATCTCTTTCCTGGCTCCGCCTATGACCATCTCTCTGTTATAGTCCATACGTTTTCTAAGGGACTGTCGTTGAACGATAAGATTATGGCGCACCTCCACTTCCTCATTATGATTAATGAGTGCTTCCGGCTGATGCAGCCATATCTCAGGAGTTCTTACCTGAGCATTACGAAGCGCACGAAGAAGTTCCCTCTGGTCATCCGCAAGCTGTCTTTCAGCTTCTTCAAACTGGATCCTTTGCGCTCTTTCTTCATGATAGCGCTCTATCATAGACTGAAGCTGACTGCTTGATTCAACTCCATATTTAAGATACATATAATCAAGAAGATTTAAATTATTTACATACCTGACTTTTACAGTATTCTGAAGCTGTATAAGACGAGCCTTGGCAGCTCTTACCGCTTTTCTTTCCTGCATGCAGGAACCATGTCTCATGTATAACCCGACGATAGACAACGCAGAAACAAGAATTACCAGCATATATGCAAGTGCAACATCAAGCCTCATTACCATCTGAAGGCTTACAAGCACGATAAGAACAATAACAAGTGCCACTACCGTAAATATAGAAAGATTTCTATTAGTAACAAGCGCTTTATCTGCTTCCTGCTTCCTCACATCATAAGCCTGACGCTCATTATCAAGCCTTATAAGATCTTTTCTTATCTTCCTGTGATAATCTTCAGAATCCTTCATCTTCTTGATAATATCAGTTTCCTGACCCTGAAGTTTTTCAACACTCTCGTACTCCTTGTCAGTCATCTTGCCCTGACGCCTTAAATACTGCTGACGCTGTTCTTCATTCTCATAGATCTTTCTGGCATACTCATTGATCGTACTGCGCTCATCTTTTGGAAGCTCATTTAAAAGCTCCATATCATGAAGATATCCGGTTACAGTCCTGTATTCATACTGAAGAGATTCTATCTGGCGGGTTCCCTCCTCCATCTGAGAAAGACAGTTTTGGACATAGCCCCTCCTTGAAGCGGCATCATCTATATTGACACCCTCTCTGGAATAAACTACCTTCTCCCAGTCTCCAACAGAATGCCTGTCACGGCGCATTCTCTCTCTTCCTGATTCTTCATCAGGATCTTTCTCTTCGTATTCGTATTCCTTAGAATCCTCTGAAAGCTCAAGTTCGTCATCATCTTTTTTTAAGCGAAATAAGTCCAACAATCCCATAGCTTCCCCATCCTTTCCAAAAGTAGAAAACTATAAAGAATCACTGATCCAAAGTCACAAGAAGTCATACTTTCAGCTACACATGTTCCTGTATTCTTCCTTCATACTATTAACGATCTCATTCATACCGTTTTTATAAGCAGTGTGATTACCTTCCGTTCTGTAAACAGAAAGAGTCGCAAGATGATGCTTATCATCTCCCGCATCATATATAAGCCCGGCATCGCTCATCTTCTTTTCAAGCTCCATAGAAAGAAGATATGCGTCTTTATTATCAGCCATATAATCGATATACTGCTTCTCTGTCATGCAGATCCTGACTGCATACATATATGACATCAGAGCACTCTTAGTATGAACAATGTCATATTCCTTTCTAAAGCACTCTGCCGCCTCCATGAAATAGAACTTCTTTGCAAAAATAACTCCCAGATTGTGATACACAATTGAAAGCTCCTGCAATGCGCCTTCCGGAAGATTATCTTCCAGATACCTGTACTCTTCTTCAGCACTTGAAAGCTTACCCTGATCAAGAAACATACGGGCCTTGTTAAGCTTCTTATCGTACTGATCCATATGAGAGCTTTGCTCAAGAAGATTTCTGACTTCACTGATCTCTTTTTCCGTGTTATAACCCACATATCCAAGAATTGTCATAACAATCTCAGAAAGACCCGCGCCACCACTTTTCAAATTTGAAAGCATATCTGAAAGCGGCTGAAGGTGAAGCCTGTCCCTTATCCATACGATAAGGTCATCATCAAAATCCTCATCCTCCAAAATGAAAGCATTCATCGTGATGATATAGCACAATTCCTCAATGGTATACAGTTCTGTATCAAAGTGCTTCATGTAATACGGTGTATCTGATCTTGCACCGACACACATTTTGACATTGCTCATAAAAACTCCATCAAACAATATTTTCTATCTCTATGTTTCTCTTGCACGAAACATCAAGGCTCCACGTAGTGCCACTTGATGGGAATATCTCTCCAAATCCCTGATCTTCAACATACACAGTAAGCACTTCTTCAGACTTCATCCTCAGATCGATCTTAAGCCTTGTTGTTCTCTCAGGGCGCTGCGGCATATCCTTAAGCTCCAAAAGTTCCTCATGCTGCGTCCCCTCAATTACCGAAGTCATGATAAGCTTAAGCCAGGGCTCTTTATCCAGGATCACACTTATTGATGCAGCCGCATCGTACCATGATATGCCTGCATCAAGGAGCGCATGATATACCTCCTTGCCCGACTTATCAACCACCATCCCAACATTGTAAAAAAGCTTGTCTTTTCTAAGGAACACATAATCTGAAGCAAAGTCGCTCGGACTTATCTTCTCTCTTGCAGCTATACTTGCACCTTTGGAAAAAAGATTATTCCCCAGAAATACCCTTCTGCCTGTACAAAGGAACTTAAGGCTTTTGTTCATCCACTGTGACCTGAATCCGTTACCAAGAAGATAAACTGAATTAACAACCATATTCTCCATCTGATGACGCAGAAGGAAAGAAAGCTGTTCATCCATCATATCGATCTTCTCCTGCGAAGCCGGAAGCTCCGGATCAGCAAGCGCCAGATCGTCATAATAAGAAGTATCAACACATGCCACTATAGGACTAAGCCCTCTGTTAAACCTAAGAAGATAGACATACATCCTGCCAAAATCATAGTTCAGAGCTATGGCACTCTGCCTCTTAAGATCATCCGGCTGATACAGCATATAGTAATAGAAACTTTCTTCATAGCTTTGGTAAAAGACGCTGCAGCCATCAAGGCCAAGCTTATCAACCACCATGGACAGAACTTCTATCATCTTGTCATCAAGGTCCCTTGCTGTAAAAACGATGGATTTTACAAGTTCCATCGACATTTCCATTGATAAAAGAGACAGACTTCTTTTTATAAAAAGAGCAAGAAGAGCCACAGGACTGTACTCAGCCCCATCCACCATGACAACAGCTCCGTTCCTCGCCTTTTCGACAAGACCGCTTATCTCGATATCTTCCTTTTCCTTGATCCTCGCAGAAGCTTCTTTGCCGTAGTACCAGTTAGAAGTCCCCTTTTCTTTGGAAAGAACAGTAGGGATATTATAAAGCTCTGCTCCCGCAAGGACAGACAGAGTCTGCGGCATATCGCAATCCGATGACAGATAGGAAATCTGGCAAAAGGAATCCGAGAGATCATATCCAAGTACATAGCTTTTAGATTTTTTGGTGTCAAATATCATACCGGCTTAAAAAACTCCTCCACAAGGAATTTATTCCTATAATAATCTGAAACGAGCTTGAACTGGGCTTTATCATCACTAAGAGCCTCAGACATCATCACATCATTGATAAGGCCATATATACCCTTTCTTGAACCTTCAGAAAAACTTTCATCCGCGATTGAAAGGATACCGCTTTCTGTCAGCTTTTGAGGTTTAATGTGACCATTTTCATCAAGTCTTTGCTCTGGTTCTTCCGTAATATAGTACTGAAGCTGCTCGCCGTAGAACAGAATAAATGACGCATCATATATTCCGTCATACATCTCCTTAAGATCTCGAACCTGGTATTCGCCTGAATCCTCGCCACCTGCCTCTGTTATGAGCATATAATGAACTCTGCATCTGATATGAGGTCTTGTATGATATTCAAGGATCATCCTGTCTGCAAATGTGTGCATCACAGATGAAAGGCTAGTATAGTTCTTAAAGAACTCAAAATACAGATCCTTTGACATAAGCGTTTTCAAAAATGCCTTGCAGATCTCATTATTTCTGGAAACACCCGTCTCTTTTTGTTCTGTACCAAAGCTCTTTGCTGCAATTTCTCTATCCATAGGATCAGCATATGCAAAGAACTTAAGATAAGCCATCATGGCAACCAGCGGAAGCAAGGCTCCGTTTTTATAAAGTGTCTCTATACGGCTGTAGATATAAGGTTCCGTCACCTTATCCCTTACCATGTAATCATAGGAACACTGCGCAATATAAGCCATCTCCAGATCAAGATATGTTCCCGTTCTTACATAGTTCCTGTAAATGTCAACGTGATCTCCAAGATAAGAACCCGTATACAGCATCTGAACAAGGATTCTTTCAATAAGATCTCTGTTCTCCATGCCATAGGATTCGGAAGCCTTGAACAGATCTCTCATCTCCCTGATCGTGCCCTGAAAACTATTGCACAGGAAAAGAAGCGTAGGCTCATCATACTTACCTAAGTGGAATGCATACCACGCGATCTCGGTAAGTACTATATCTCCATAATCCTTCTGTGC
>JAEEGH010005401.1_pt1 | contig 32103 bp, 29 predicted proteins | sample 9134181 | NCBI WGS metagenome assembly JAEEGH01 (sample SAMN16246544, study PRJNA631951) | gut metagenome | biome: gut microbiome; feature: rumen; material: DP-attached | host: Bos | place: Iran: Karaj | collected 2018-10
AGGAAGATGCCCTGCAAACAAAGTTCAAGGTTCTGGAATCCGTTGACCATAAGGAAATCGATGATACTGGTAAGAACGTCAACGAGGCGGCCAGTACAGAGGATGTCCGCAAGAGTTTTGAAGTGAAGCTGGATCATGAGAAAAAAGTTATCCGCATCGGCGCTTATTTCTACGACCTCAAAGGCGTATTGATTTGTGAGGCTACAGAAGAGGATAAGAAGAAATACTATTGCAACCGTTTTATTACTTTCCCGATAGTTGATGAAGACTGGAGGGTATTAGAAGATGAAGACATATCAGATGGTCTTGAGCGGTTGATTATTGGCAAGACTGGTGATACCGTTCCCTTGGCAGCGTTGAAGGATGCAGCCGATTACAATGCCAGGGAGCATGTGTGCGGTTATGACGAATTGCTGGTGGGCTTGGAAAGAAGGGGGATAACAATATCAAACTGGAAAGCCATTGATTCGCAAGAAGAATTGTCAGATACTGTCGTCATTGAACTTTCCAAGATTCCTGGCAAGCATCATTTCAGGTTAGACTCCCATCAGGATAGCTATTATATACCGAGACGCTTCTTCCATGTGGGTACCGATGACGAGCTATACCAAGATGCCAGAGAGGGAAAGCAGCAGACACAATATACTTATGACAAGATCGTTCAGCAGATAGCCGATGATGTCTATTCACTTTCCTGGTTCTTCCACAAACCGAACCTGAAGGTGCTGGTCATTGCCTATGCGGAAGAGAGCGATGCCTCCCATCGCTACGAAATAGGTCCCGTTCCGACGGACTGGTTCTATACCGTCCAGACCCTTGAAGGGGATATCAACCGCAAGTTGGACGATATGTACAAAGAAGAGCCTGATAAATTCTACAAAGAGAAGAGACCTTTGTCCTAATAGTCAAAGTTGGCGAAAACAGGTAGGGGACAGCAGTTTTACTTCAGCATGAATAGACGGGGTTTTCTTACCAGTTTGTTCATGTCATCTAGCAGGGTTGCATTGGAAAATACTATGCCGTCTTGTTTCAATATGCCATATCCATCGTGGGCATGACCAAATAGGTGATAGCGAGGCTTTACCTCCATGATGCGATTGCGCAAGGGGGCATTACCCCAGTGTGTGCCTGCTGAACTGTCAAGTATCATCACTGGTGGTTCGTGGGTAATAACAACATCAGTATTATCTGGAATATTGTCTTCCTGATGATTATAGGCAAGGCCAAAGAACTTAATTCCATCTATTTCAACTTCCGAGTCCTGAAGAAAGTGAATGTTTTCAGGCAAATCTTCTATACCTTCTGCATCCCAAAGACACAGATCATGATTGCCTGTCACAAAGATTTTATGCTGATAAGGCAACTCTATGAACCAATTCAGAAAGTCAAGAACCTCTTCTTCTGTGCCATTATGGCTGATATCACCACTATGAATGATGACATCTGCAGCAGGCATATCTTTTATCTTATGATGTAGACCGTGCGTATCTGAAAGGTGCAATATCTTCATTTTGTTACTTTCAAACTAGACAGAAAACCCTCTTCGCTTTTATAATCAGCCATATCTTCCTCTTCAATAATCTCGTAACGAGTTTTATTAGTAGAGCCAAACACTGTATGGGCAAGTGCGAAACGTGCTTGCTCGTCAGACTTGAAATATCCGATGCACTTCTTTTTCCTACCGCTTACCACCATTGCGTATTTAGAATCGACATAGCTGTCTGTAAAGGGTGACATCGAATCGCCGTCGTTGAGAACGATAATAGGCCATTCTTTACGGAATAACTTGGCAAATGCTTCTGGATTGTCCGTGTGGATAGGGATAATGGCTCTGGGGTATAGTATTTGGAACAATTCATTCAGACTATCCATATCGCAGTGGCCACTGGTATGCATATAGAGAAAGTCTTTGCCTACTGAAGAGGCTATTGACTCATTGTAAGCCTCGTTCTTCGGGTCAACATAGCCTTTCCACATTGAGAGGTATTTCAGCTTCTCACCAGGGATACGTTCAATGAAGTCGTCGAAAAGCGGATTGGCACGAGCTATCAGCACATAACCGACCTGATCAAGCAACCACTTGAATTTATCGTTTGCCCTGAACTCGCCTTCTTCAAATTGGAGCACCATCGGCATGGACTCTTCTTTGAAATTATAAAGTTTTGACTTGCCCCAAAGAGAATCACGTTTTATGACTTCTTTCATGATACTCATCTGGTAATTGTCTACAATGAATTTACGCCCAGTTGCTACCGCTGCATGATACAGGGCGAAAAGACGGTCGACATTGGTAGAAGAGACATAAACGATATTGCTCTTGTGCTCAGCAAATGCCTTCTTGAACTGTTTCTGAAGCTCATGCTCAGGCAGACTGGCGGCAGTGGGGCGAGATACATTAGTACCTTCGCAGACCACATAATTGACCTCTCCAACATATTTTTTGATGACTTCAGGCAATTTTTTGCTGCGAAATCCGTGTGTACGGAAGTCTCCTGTATGGAATGCAATTACACCGCCGCCCTCAATTCTAAAGGCGTAAGCATCGAAAGCAGAATGGTCCATGACGATAGGCATAATGGTAAAAGGCCCGAAAGCAAAGCTTTTGCCTGCCTCAAAAGTTCGAACATCCTCTAAACGAAACAGCATCTCTTTGTGAGTGGTTGAGACCGATTTTAGGCGATTAGAAAGAAGTCTCTGTATTTCACGCCCCACACTACCCATGAATATTGGAAGTTCTTTAGGCAGTTTGGGGATACTACCGATGTGATCGCCATGATAGTGCGTGATGAGTAACGCACTCTTCGAAAGGTCGCCATGCGTTAAGCCTTCAACCTGTAAGTCGCCAGACTTTGGACCACCAGGCAGTTCTTCGCCATAATCGACAAACAAATGCCAGCCATTATACTCGTATTCTGTGACGCAACCACCTATCTGGTGGGTGCCGCGATGAATCTTGATATTTAAAGGGTTATTAATACGCTTACTAACTGCACTTTTTCTAATAATAGCCATAGGTCGCCAGTTTTATTTGGTAAACTTAATCTCACCATGATTACCATAGACATAGGTCGTTGCACCTTGCTTCACGGTAACAGTATTTGATGTATAGCCAACAAGAGTGCCAGTTTTGTTAAACATAAAACTGCCCGTTTCACTATAAACCATAACATTTGTTCCTTGTTGTTTTGCCATTCCTATCATACGTTTCCACACTAAGTTCGTGTCGTGCACAACTTCTATGTTAATAATCTGGTGTTATATATCCTGAAATAAAGGTTCCATTTTGTTTTTTGGTGCAAATATACGAAATAATTCTGATAACTTGTTCTCAAAAAAACTTTTCTTCATAAAAGGTCTTTTATTTCTCTTTTTATTTCTTCCCGAATTTCCTCTTTCGCTTTCTGTCTCACGATGCCAGCAACTCTTGTACGACCATGCTTATCTGGTTTATGAGACCATACGCAGCTATGTCGCTGAACCCATTCAACTTTAAATGACGCGCATCTGCATGTGATGTATTTTGAAGGATGGTTTTGGGGCGTGTAGTCTTTACGACATTTTTTCTTATTCATTGTATATTATTTATTATGATTCTGCCTCATTAGTTGTTCAATCTTTCTGGTTTGCATAATTGTCTATACGAATCCGAAATTTTAGCGCAGAATTGTGTTCGGACACACCGCAGAGCGTTCACGTAGCTTAACCTTTTCCCCATAAAATTAACGTCCATTAAGTCTTAAACTGCCAATAATGAACATTTATATTGATGATTTTCAAAGTTGTGCCTTGTTTTTACATATCTTTTTTGTATATTTGCAGCATAAATTCAATTCTTATGGCTAAGAACCTTTTAAATAAGTATGTTTGGCTTGTAGAAACAATCTACAAGGCTGGTAGTATCACATTTGAAGAACTTAATGAAAAATGGCTGGATAATGATATGAGTGAGGGAGTTGAACTTGCTCTTCGTACATTCCATAAATGGCGTATAGCTGCTGAAGAAATGTTTGGCCTGATTATTGAGTGTGAACGAAAAGGCGGCTACCATTATTATATTGCCAATGCCCACGAAATAAAAAGTGGGAGTTTGCGCAGTTGGTTACTTAATACAATATCTGTAAGCAATTTGCTCATAGATAACCAAAACCTCAAAGAGAGAATACTACTTGAAGAGATTCCCTCTGGTCAAGGCTATTTATCTACTATTATCGAGGCCATGAAGAAGAATTCTGTCATTCGTATGACATATCAGAGTTATTGGCGTGAAGAGAGTAATACGTTTAACGTAGAACCATATTGTATCAAATTGTTCAAGCAGCGTTGGTATATGCTTGCGTGGAATCCTTATTATCAAAGGTTAATGATATATGCCGTAGATAGGATTTATGATATGAATATACTTAAAGATCAAAAATTTAAGATGCCGGAAGACTTTGTTGCATCTGAGTTTTTTGACAGTTTCTATGGTATTATTGCTAATAGCCAACCTAAAGTTGAAAAGGTCGTTCTGAAGGTTTCGGCTGGCCAAGCAAACTATATGCGATCATTGCCCCTTCATTGGACTCAGGAAGAAATCAAAAGGTCAGATGAGTATAGTTTGTTTGAACTACGCATTTGCCCAGAGTTCGACTTCCAGCAGGAAATTCTATCAAAGGGTGAAGATTTTGAAGTCCTTGAACCTTTATGGCTTAGAAATGAATTGGCAGGTAAAATAAAAAGAATGTGGAACAAATATAATCAGTAGGCGTTATGGAATTCAATAAGTTCAGTTATCGCGGCATACAGGATTTGTGTCGTATCCATCATAGAGATATTTATTTGTCTCAGGATAGAGAAAAATTGAAGACTGTTCTGGAAAACAGAAGAGTGAGGTTTATCAGTCCGCTGGGTTATTTCGATTATGCATATTTCGGAGAATTCACTTTCGAGGGTGATGTTATGATACTCTGGACTAAAAAATCAGAATACACAAGATTCCACAAATCAGGCTTGGATTCACATACTCTTTGGTCTCTTGTTCCTGTTATATATGCCGGCGTGGATACTCGATTAAGAGATGACCAAAAGCAGGAGATTTTTACTGGTGACGTTGTGTCATGTAAGGGATATACTTCCTTCGTGCGATATTTTGGGAAGTCCACAGTCCCTGGACTTGCTGGAGACAATTGTGAAATCCTTCTTGATAAAACAGGTTCTATACACAAGGAGGGTACAGTATTCTCAGGAATCTCACAATCCTTATTTAAGGAATATCACATTGAAAGCCTTTATTGGCCCAGAGCCCAATTTGTTCCATTTGGATTAAGTCGTGATGAGGTGATAGATAAGGCAGCGCAAGCAAAGAAACAGCCTACTTTTTCCGATGATTTTAATCCTCAAAGAAGAGGAAGGAAGTTGGTTTATCAAGACATATCCGAAGTTTTAAAAGAAGGTGATATATTGTGTTATTTTGCTGGAGAACCAGATGAAGAGGATGTTGATAACACGAGAAATGTATATGCAGACAACATTCCTGACAACTATATGGGAGAAGAATACGCTATAGAATTGGTGGTAACGGAGCATTATTATGATTCTATTTTTTATTCAGTAGGTCAATTCCTGCAATATGCACATGAAAGACCTGATAAAACATTCATCTTATGTGATTTCAAAGGTGCTTTGGCTATTCGTGAATATGAGGAACAGAGGACTGCGTTACAATTCCATGAGTGGTATGAATATAATATTCCCAATGTAATTTTGCCGTTCTGGATTTTCAACAATCTTTCAGGTTTGGATATGATAGGAAGAGACTAACAAATGTGACGATGAAACAGAAATTAGATATAGGCCGGATTGGCGAAAAAGCTGCCGAATTAGAGCTATTAAAGTTGGGATTCGATGTAATTAATCTGAATGATTTTCGAAATAATTACGAAAACGCTGATTTAATTTGCATGAATCCAGCAACAGGCAAGAGTGTGATGATTCAAGTAAAAACGGGAACAACAAAAAATATAATGACAGGGTTTACCTCTGAACTGGATGGTACTATTCCTGATTTGGAACAAAAAGTAATCGGTCCTTGGATATTTATAAGAACTGACGATAAGGTATCTTATATGGATTATTACATATTATCAAAAGAAGAAACCGTTGAGCTTATTGAAACGAGCAATGATTGGTACGTAAATAAGTGGAATAGGAAATTATCGAGTAAACCGATAGTAGGGATTGATATCCCTTGGCTTCAAGGCTTAAAAACGGAAGCATCGAAACCGCAAGCAGTAAAACAATATCCTGAATATGTAAGTTCCTTGAAAGAGACATCATACAACAAATGGGAGAAAATAACATCGTTATTGTGAATATGAGAACAAATGACTAAAGAGAAAGAAAACAATGAAAGATTTTGCAGCTATAGATTTTGAAACCGCAAACAACGAGCGAAGCAGCGTTTGCAGCGTAGGAATTGTAATTGTTAGAAATGGGGAATTTGTTGATAACTTCTATTCGCTGATACAGCCAGAACCCAATTATTACAATTATTGGTGTACTCAGGTTCATGGACTAACACGAAATGATACAGAAGAAGCCCCAGTATTTCCCGAGGTATGGAAACAGATAGAACCCTTAATAGAAGGATTACCGCTTGTCGCTCATAATAAGGCCTTTGACGAAAGTTGCTTAAAGGCGGCATTTCATTGTTATCAGATGGATTATCCTGACTATGAATTCTACTGTACCTGTATAGCTTCGCGAAAGGCTTTTCCGGAAGCAGAGAATCATCAGCTACATACTATTTCAGAGTTGTGTGGCTATCATCTTGAGAATCATCACCACGCACTTGCCGATGCAGAAGCTTGTGCTTGGATAGCAAGAGAAATTTTATAATACAAATCTGTATGGACAGGAATTTAATTGAATTGAAGTCAATAAGTGATTTGCAGGGTATGGTTTTCTTCATACCAAGTTATCAACGTGGATACAGATGGACTCAACAGCAAGTAAAAGATTTGCTTAATGATGTTAATGAGTTCAATGACGATAATAATGGATTCTATTGTATCCAACCTTTAGTGGTAAAAAAGAGAGAAGAGGATATCTTTAACAGAATAAAAAATGAAGCTACAAATCTGATTGAAGTGGAGAAACTCCTGAGAGGCTCCTGGGAAGTAATAGATGGTCAGCAGCGTCTTACCACAATCTTTATCCTCCTTTCATGCATGGAGAAAAATAGTTACTATGATTTGGAATATGAAACACGGGAGAACAGTCATACTTTTCTCAATGACATCAGGGAATCTGGAGCAGCTGATAATATTGACTATTTTCATATAGTTCAGGCCAAAACAGTAGCAGCCAAGTGGTTTGAAGAGCACCGGAAGGACAGCAGCTTTCATATGGATGACTTTGCAGAGAAACTGACAAAGAGGGTAAAATTTATATGGTATGAATCAGTTGACGAGAATCCCGTTACTGTATTTACGAGACTAAATATTGGAAAAATAGGACTCACTAATGCAGAACTTATCAAGGCACTGCTACTGAATAGGTCTAATTTCAATGCTGGGGATTTTTTGAATACTCGCCTGAAACAGCAAGAGATTGCCTTGGAATGGGACAATATGGAATACGCATTACAAAGCGATGAGTTTTGGTTATTTCTTAATGATGAAGGATATGAAAAGCCAACAAGAATCGACATGTTTTTTGACCTAATATGCAGAAAAGACTTGCTTGGACTGAAGGAGGGAAAAACACAGGATGAAATCAGAAAAGTTGAGGAAGCCATAGGGTCTGACGGATACAGAACATTCCGTTATTTCTATGAGTTCTTCAGAAACTATCCCGATAGAATTAATGACTGCTGGACTGTTGTAAAACAGATTTTTCAGACATTCATGGAATGGTTCAATGACGTAGAATTGTATCATTATGTCGGATACCTAATAGAATGTAAGACAACCATTGATGATCTGTACAGTCAATGGACTTGCATAGCAAAATCAAAAGATTCCTTTGTATTTTGGTTGAAAGAAGAAATCAAGAAGAAAATAAAGGGATGTAAAAACCTAGAGCAAACATATGAGATAAACGGAGGTCCGCAGAAAACAGCCTGCAAGCCGCTGCTGTTATTGCATAATATTCAAACGGTCATTAACCAAGCGAAAATATCTCAGAAGCAATACAAGCAGCATATCTTTTACAAGTTTCCTTTCCATCTCTATAAAAATGAGCGATGGGACGTTGAGCATATAGACTCGAATACTACCAATCCTTTGGAAAGTGACAAAGACAGAACAGAATGGCTCAAATTCTCTCTCTTACATAAGGACATATACGAAGATGCAGAGTTAAAGGCAGACATCGTCAGGTACATAGTTTCTGGAGGTAAGGATGGCAATTTTGAAAAGATAGGCGATGAAGTACTGAAAAAGACCATCAATGGCAATCCCCTTAGCGACGAGGAAAAGAATCAAGTATGGAATTTTGTCCTGCTCGACCGTTCGACAAACAGGGGCTATGGCAATTCTATTTTCCCCGTTAAAAGGAGGTGCATTATAGGAAAAGATCAGGGAAGGAAAATCGCCATTGAGATCCAGGACGGGGATATCAAAATCATATCAGAAACGAGTAAATCATCATTTGTACCGACATGCACAAAATATGCCTTCTTGAAGTACTACAATTCTGCCTCTTCGTCAATAAACTATTGGGACAGAAAAGATGCTTCATCTTACAAAGAGAATATCATATCAACCCTTCATGATTTCATTTTCTAACAATAGCAGACTATGACACAGGAAATATCTTTTTGGAAATATCTAGAAATATATGACATTGTAATCCCCATTATTCAAAGGGACTATGCTCAGGGGAGACAAAAGATGGAGATTCTTAGATGCTCGTTCCTTACAAATCTGAAGCAGGCACTTGACGGCCATCTTCCCGGCAAGGAAGAAGTCCTAAAGCTAGACTTCATTTATGGCGCATATGAAAGAGGAAAGATGAACCCTCTTGACGGACAGCAAAGACTTACGACATTGTGGTTGCTACATTGGTACGTGGCATACAGAGCGGATAAACTCACCGAGGAAGTCAAGAAAAGACTTTCAAAGTTTACATATGAAACGAGGATGTCCTCAACGGAATTCTGCTTCGATCTGGTGAATAAGCCCATATATAATGCCGTTGATGACAATTCAATATCATCGGCCATACAGAAGCAGACATGGTTCTACTCAGTATGGAAACAAGATCCAACGATTCAGTCCATGCTCAGGATGCTGAACGGCACAGATGTAAAGGACAAAGACGAAAATGACATTATTGACGGCTTGTGTGAATTGTTTTCTGAAACTTCCAAGGAAGAGTTCGAAGTGTATTGGGAAAGGCTTATCAGCGACAAATGTCCTATCAGATTTTATCATCTTCCTATGAATGAGTTCCAACTTACAGACGAGTTGTATATCAAGATGAATGCCCGTGGAAAACAATTGACCAGTTTTGAGAATTTCAAGGCAGACCTTGTCGGATATATAAGGAAACATGAATGGGAAGATCTCTTGGATGCGAAAGAAGGATTGATGATAAAGATGGACAATGCATGGACAGACATTTTCTGGAAGAACAAATCTCTGTCAAATAGGATAGATGAAATCTATTTTGCTTTCATCAACCGTTTCTTCCTAAACTACCATATCAGGAACATCTCTGATGAAAATGACCAGTTGTATGTCTACTTGACGAACAAGGGGCAAGACGGTGATAATGGCATACAGTATGAAACACTGGAAAAATACAAATCGAAAGGTCAAATCCCCAAGGAACTATTTGAGAATCTCATGCACGTGCTGGACAACTATTCTTCCTCCTGGATAACAAAGGAAGACTTGATATGTCCCTGGGAAAAAGATTTTAGGTTCATACCGGAATATGAGACCATTAACGGAGAAGACGTGTTCTATGACAAAGACAAGAAGACTCTTAAAGTTACCACGGTAAATCAAGTCGAAAGAGTTGTTTTCTATGCAGTCTGCAAGTATTTTACCGAAGGGATATGTGAAGAAGGCGGGAAAGAGAGCCTAAAACGTTGGATGCGTTTTGTTTGGAATATAGTTTCTGTGCAAACATCAGATGGAAATTCCGCAATCAGAAGTGTGTCGGAAATGAAAAATGTTATTAAACTCATAGATACATTTGAATCTCATAACATCTATAATAGTTTGATAGATTTCTGTGGCGAAATACCAGATTCTGCTATAGGGAGACAACTTCAGGAAGAAATATATAAGGCCCAAATTATACTTTCAGAAGATGGGGTTTTAGCTGAATATGACGGAAAACTTAAACGCCCCAATGGAAGAGATTATAGCACTTGGGAGGATATTATTTGCGAAGCAGAGAAGTATGCATTCTTCACTGGTTGTATTAGATTCCTGTTCAGAAAAGGGGGAAGTGAAAACTTAGAATGGGACAAAAAGGATTTTGACATAAAATGGTCTAAAGCTCAAGACTATTTTGACGAGAATGGTATTAAAGACACTGATGAAACTAAATATAAGTCCGAGTGCTGTCTGCTTAAATCTGTATTAAATAAAGCTAATGATTTTTGGAGGTTAATCGAGCCCAACAAAGTAGTTCTTGATAATACTGCCAATACTTGGAGAAATAGAATCTTGATAAGCCGTAGTTGGAGTGATGCTGTACACAGTATCTTAATGGGTGATTTGTCAATCAATGTACGTGAAGAAGATCCACTCTTGTACAAGGCACTCTATAATACAAATTTGATTTGCTATATTGCAAACAATCAAGAAGGTTCAAGAATTAGATGGATTCATGGCCATAGATCTATCTATCCTCCTAGGTATGAAGGAATGATACCTGATGATGATACAAATAATTTTTATAGAAATAGAATATTATCATCCTGTTATAATCAAGGTCTCATAAAGTCTGATAAAAAGATAAGCAATTGCGATTACTTTAGAGGTTGGAATGTGGAGTTTACTTATACGAAAGACGATATAGAATATAATTTTATATACTTTACAAACAATACTGTGTGTCTGGTTGAATCAGAAGGAAATCAAAAGAAGAAAAAGAATGATGATCTTCCAGATACCCCTGAAAATACATATTATTTCCCTGTAAATGGAGATATGAGTGTTCAGGTATTCTGTGATAATCTTGAAAATTTAATTGTCGAATCCCAAGAAACACTATAAATATAGTTTTAAGAGTATAATTTGGTCAAGTTGTGCCTAAGCAAGGCACAACTATTTTCTGATTTCGGCGGTTTTAACATTTCCAAAGGGTTGACCAGCTTGGCCCCCAATAACTTGGACGGTTAAAGAATTATGTTTGTATTTTCAAAATATTCCGACATGGGGTGGAAACTGAATAAATGAAAAAAAACAGTAAAGAATAGGTCGGGCGTACAAGCTAAAAATTAAAGACGTAAAAAGAGATAGTACTCCCCTTCTCTCGTTTTTTTCGTATCTTTTACTGCGTAATTATACGCTGATATTATCCACGACTTCAATTTGATGTTCAGCCATCAACTGTAATGTACTGATGTTATAATACAAATTATAATCGTCAAATGCTATATACGTAGTATGCTCGCCATCGGATGCGTTTTTGAACGACATCACACCTGCGTTACTGTTGAATCCAACTTCTTCCAAAAGACCATTTAAGGATTTGGGGACTTTGTAGTATGTAGTCTCGTCCTTGTAGAAGTAGATATGGTCGTTGGTAATAGCGGCTAGTGATATGGAGAAATCGTAGTTATCATTTGCATGGCTATCTATTTTCTCATATCGCTCATCATCTAATAGATTCTGGAAAAACACTTCTTTTTCGCTGCGTCTCAATTGTTTGAGATCGAACCATTGTCCATCAGCTGATTGTCTACTAAAGGAAATAGCACAGATTTGATTATTCTTATCATAACTTTCTATCCGACAGTCAAGATATGCAAACAGATTATTAGGCATTGATTTACCAGAAACCAGATAGTGGATAGCGTGAGGGTGGATAACAAGTGCCATGATGTCATTTCCCCAATGGAAGAACTTAATAAAGTACTTCGTAAACATCAAGGTTTTTGGGGTGCTTTCAACTTGATAGCGGTAAAGATGATAACCATTGGCAATGCTTTCAAACTGCCAGAATACTGTTGAGAGCTCATTTTCTGTCCAGATACCGTCAACCTCTGGGTCGAACTGGTTTTCCAGCAGTTCTCTGTTGCTCATGCTAATGCGTTCCCTTGTGGAGAGGGCACCATACGAATTCAGGATTTGATATGCTGTATTTATAAGATGTATCCTGCACATGATGTTGGGACTGCGCTTTACCTCATCCTCTATTTGGGTAAGCAGCGGAAGTTTCTGCATCATAATATTCATGTTGACTGTTTCAAATAGCCAACCGAATAGGCTGCGATAATCCTGGTCGATGTCTTTCACGTCGCCACCCTTAGCCGACAAATGGGGCAACAATTTTAGAACCAGTAATACGAGAATAGGCAACTGTTCTGTTTCTACCTTATCAATAATCCCCGCTATGTCATCGGTTACCTCTGCGTCAGCATAGAAGTACCAGACAAGGTGTTGGCAGAACAACGAAGGGTCGACCACATTTCTCATTCGCTCATAGATGCGGTCTGCTCCAATATACGCATCGAGCACCTCTTGTAGTTCAAGTCCTGTCTGCAACTTGACAATGTGTGCCAGTTCCCTGAAGATGGCATCCTTGATGAAGAGCGACTTGCCCCCCTTTCTTGCCAAGCTATTGCCGCTGCCGACAGAGAAACCCACCAGTTGTTCGAGCTCCTCTGTGGTATTCTTCAACAATCTTGTGCGTTCTATCATGCGCAGATAGCCGTACACTCGTTCTATATCATCGTGGTTGTCCATGTCCGCGTCATTTTGGTTGCAAAATTACGCAACTTTCCGTAAAATACTACGGAATCACCACTTTTTTACATCAAATTCATTCTTTTTTTAGAAACAATACTAATAATAACAGAATTTTATGTAAATTTGCATCGTCTATAAGAGAATCTGCATGGCAGAAGAGCTGGTGGACATATATATTGGAATAGGCGTTTACTAACGCTTTGATTGACGTTCGAATCTTGCAAATTCCCCCAAGTCATGAGAAGCCGCTGTAGATGACTGCGTATGGAGACAACTTTCCCGTTGAACTCTGTAGTGCATGGGATGTTGCCATATAAGCGTAGGTTTCTGCATACTTCTCGATCTTGACTGGGAAGCATGATAGAGTTTGTGCGTCGGGATGAGTAAAGATGTATGACTCCCACGCCTTTTTCAATATATATCTATATTTATTGCTAACCCGCCTCAGAAGGGAGTAGAGGCAATTATTTTTATTAATTATGCCTTTATTTAGAATAACAGTAAAATCGAGAGTAAATACAAACGGTATCCGTTTGGAACCAGGGATGAGTGTTGAAGTTGTGAGCAATTCTTTTAGTGACCCCGTCCACACGAATGGTGGCCAGAGTGTAGCCGATGCTTTCATGCGCATCTATGGCGTTGACATCAAGAAGGCAGGAGCCTTGAACGGAATATATCTGAAGGTTGATAGAATTGGATAATACCGAATAATAATGATACAACAAATAGACCGGCTTATCGCTATTGCTCAAGATGTCAATCTGTTGAGCGAGGCTGCGCAACTTAGTTTTATCAAGCAACGTTTTTCTGACGAGAACTGCGAAATGATCCTTCCCCTCGTAGGAGAATTTAGTGCGGGCAAGACTACCCTTATTAATTCGTTGACAGATTCTAAACAGTTAGAGACTGCCACCAAGCCTACTACTGCTACAATTTATGAGATTCATTTTGGCTGTGATAGCTGTTATGCAGAGGTATATAATGAGCAGGGGGAGAAGATGCGTATAGAAGATATATCGTCAATAAAGAATGAAAAGTTAGGTGATTCAGTGGTGATAAATGTATTTGATACTGCTAAACGATTACCATCAAATATTGTGTTAGTTGATACTCCAGGACTTTCTTCTGAAGACCCCCGTCACAAGCAGACGTTGATTGATTTCCTTCCAAACGCCGACGGCGTTTTACTTGTTGTAGATGTGAATCAGCAAATCACCCGTTCACTCACCGACTTTATCAATATGATGAACTTGGCCCGTCGTCCAGTATTTCTTGTTCTTACAAAGTGTGACACAAAAGCTACTACAGAGTTAGAGGATACAAAGCATTATATTGCTGAGAACTGCAAGCTTCCTCTGACACGTTTAGTTTGTGTGTCGGCTGCAAAGGGAGATACCGAAGAGCTTTATGAATTACTTGATGGCATACAGGCAGAGAAGGGAAAAATCTTGGCACAAGTGAATGAGCAGCGGCTGAATGATATTGTGAAAGTAATGGTTGAGCATATAGGTGAATTGTTGAAAACATCTTCGTCAGATAAAGACCTGGAGGATGCAATTAGGCAAAAGGAACAAGAACTCAAAAAGATAGACCGTACCATTACAAGGCTTATCGAAGCATCCGAATACGATATTGAAAGTGAAGAGCGCAATACAGAACGGAAGTTCCAAGATACGGTATTCGAGCGTTTGGATGCTATTGCAGCATCGAAAAGCAGCAACTTCAATGCAGAGGCTATCTCGGCCATCAACAATACGGCAAGCATCTGCTTGAATGATTTTAAGAACGGCGTTGAAAAAATCATAGCCGACAAAATCAAGGAGCACAATATCGACGATGGCATCACATTCAACTCCCTGCAAGGTATAGACATGTCACAACTATCCGTATCTTCTCTGTCCTACGATCTTGACCTAGACTCCATTGGTCATGAATACGATGGCATGATTGCAACTGGCGTAAAGGTTGCTGCTGCTGTAGCTGCCGTTACTGCTGTTGTAGCTACAGCTGGTGGGGCGGCAGGAGCTGTCGGGGCGGCAGGAGCTGTCGGGGCGGCAGAAACTGCCACGGAAGTGGGTGCTGGTGCCGCCGAACTCGCAATGGATGCTGGTGGTGTCTTAGAAGCTGTTGACATCGCCTCTGATGTGGGTAATATTGTTTCTAACCAACGACACATTAGCCGTGTACAGCAAGCTGTCAGTTTTGTTGGTCAAGCCAGTGAGCAATACAACAATATCAACCAAGTGAATGCCAACGCAGGCAATCAGGTTGGTGCCAAAAAAGGACTCATTGAAGGAATGGTAGGCTTTGTCACCGATAAAACATGGGGAAAACCGCAGCGGCGCAGAGCTATACGCGAGTATATTGACGGTACGCTTGCACCACAGTTCAAAGTTGCAATGTCTAAAAACTCCAGGAAAGTGACGGATGACATAGCAAAATTATTATACGAAGAGGCTCAGGTGTCTTTGGCAGAAAAGAAACAGGCACTGGAAACTTTGCAGGAAGAACGCAAACAAAAAAAGGAGTCATACAACAAACGTCTAGAAGTGTTGCGTGATTACCAAAATGAGTTATTAACTTTATAAATCCGAAATGAATATGATAGAATTTATTGCAGGAGCCGTACTTGGAGCCGGTGGAATGGTAGCAAAAGACTTGCTGTTAGGTGGAAAGCAGTCAGATACAGATAGACAACAACGTCAAACAGAACAATTATTATCTGAAAACGAGAAGTTGCGCAATCGCAATCGAGAAGCCGAACGACGGATTGAAGACCTAATGGCCGAGATACAGAAACTGACGCGGAAGGCTAAAGACCGGGCTGCCAGCACAGACGACCTTGAAGATGAGTTGGCTGATGCAAAGCGGAAGATAACAAAGTTGCAACAGCAAAATGACGATCTTATGCGCAAGGTTCAGGAGTACAAGTCTGCCTGCGACAGCTACGAGCAAGAACTATCACAGCTAAAACGCTAATTACGCACTCAGTAGGGTTATGGATATAGTAACGATTATATATATTGTAGTGGCTATCATATTGGGAGCTGTTGCAACTTACTTCGTAATGCGAAGGCCAGTTTCCACCCCAAAGCCACAGCCACAAGAGTCTCAAACTCCCATGGTGGAGTTGTCACGTCTGGAGCAGGCCGAAAATTTGCTGACTGAGGCCAAAGCACGCAACGAAGAATTGAACCAACAAATCAATTTGCTTAAAGAAAGTGGGCAGGCCGACCCAAACCTACTGGAAAAGCTTTCTGATATTGATAACTTGAAAAAGAGACTCAAAAAGTTGCAAGATGATTTGGACGACAATGAAGATGAACTTGATGAGACAAAGAAAAAGTTAAAAAATAAGGTTGCCGACTATAACCAGTTACAACAGGACAAGGAGAAAGTTGACAATGATTTCCGCAAAGTTACGCGTCAGTTTGAAGAAATCCAACACCAGCTGGAGGAGACAACGGAATCACTCCACCTTAAAATGGAGTCGCTTACCTTTGTTCAAAGTATACTGACAGCCGTTGAAGACAATGACAAACAGACAAGCGAAACATATTCGAAGGTAGAGCAGCTGGCAACTTTTATACGTAGTGACTTAAAAGACTTACTCAAGCCCTATGTCAGGCAGAATGGTAACAATGCCGCACTCTTCGGCGAAGAACTGATGCGCTGGGAGATTGTGCAAAAGAAAAGCTGGATAGCAGGCAAAACGACCATTGCTTTCGTGGGAGAGTTCTCTGCAGGTAAAACTTCAATAGTGAACCGTATTTTGTCACAAGACAATCCTGACGTACCCCGTCTGCCCGTTAGCACCAAAGCTACCACTGCAATACCCACCTATATTACAGGTAAGCCTCATGAGGAATATCGCTTTTTCTCACGTGATAACAAACTGAAAAAGATAGATAAGTCCGACTTCAACCGCGTTACAAAAGAGGTCCTTGACCAAGTGGGGGGCGTGTCTAACCTGATACAGTATTTCGTTATGGCTTATAAGAACGAGAACTTAGACAATCTGAGCATTCTCGACACTCCTGGTTTCAGTTCAAACGATAGCGAGGATAGTCAACGCACACTGGAGGTAATCAACGAATGCGATGCACTGTTTTGGGTATTCGATGTGAATATGGGGACACCGAACAAGACATCGATAGACCTTATCAAAAAGCATCTGCATAAACCTCTTTATGTAGTCATCAATAAAGTGGATACAAAAGCTCCCTCGGAGGTTGAAAGCGTGGAGAAACTTATATGCGACACCTTTCAGCGTGAAGGCGTAGCCATAGAAGGATGTATTCAGTTCTCGGCCAAGGTACCACTGAACAACATAATGGATCCTATCAAAAGTGTGAAAAGTACTTCAGGAGAAAGTGCTTACCTTCGTTCATTGCAAGAGCTGGTTGTACAGGTGAAAAAAGATGCAGAGAAAAAAGTCAAAGAGGAAAATAGAGAATATACAGACTATAGCAGTCAATTTGATGAGGCACTTCAGCAATTTAATGATTCATGTAACACTCTTCAAGAAAATTGCGATGTAGCAGTAAACATCATTGATATGTCATGGACAGAACAAACCATATCCAAACTTTGGGGCAATGAAGACAAATATGAATTGTCAAAAGAAGATGGAGAGAATCTGAAAGAAACTATCGTTGATTACATTGCAGGTAATAATGTACAGGTAATCCGCAACAACTGCGAGCTAATCAGCAACCTTAGTCAGCAGACACAACAAGCCTATAGCAAGCTCATTGATGCAAGAGAACAGCTACAGAGTTTGACAAAAGCAGAGCAAACGCTTCAAAAGAACATACAATTGGTTAAGTCAAAATAAAAGCAATATTATGCCACAAAACTTATTTCAACAACTAAATCTGCCAGAGAAGAAACGACGAATGGCAGAACTCATAGAGAAAGCCACAGAAATAGGATGGCTGAAAGCTGAGGACCGTGATAATTATATCAGCAAGCTACAAAACGACATACTGACTATAGGTGTGATAGGTCAGATGAAAGCGGGTAAATCAACCTTCTTAAATAGCTTTGTCTTTGGAGATACGGTATTGCCTGCTGCCACTACACCTATGACCGCTGCGCTGTCAGTTGTCACTTGGGGAGAGAAAGAACAGATAGAAGCAGAGTTTTACACCTCCGAAGAATGGCAGGAACAGTTGGCGACAGCTCAGATAAATTCTGAAGAAATTGGTGACGAAGCTAAGAAAGCAAAAATTCAAGCTGCACAGGAACTTGTTGAGAAGTCAAAACAGTTGGGTAGCGCCCTCAATGGGTTATTGGGCAAGAAGCAGACCGACACATTAACAAATCTTATCGATTATGTAGGAGCCAACGGTCGCTATGTATCCATCACCAAACAAGTGACCATCTACTGCCCACTTGACTATTTACGGGGAGTACGTATTGTTGACACGCCGGGATTCAACGATCCCATTGTCTCACGTGAGGAACGGACGAAAGAGTTTCTGAAACAGGCCGACGTGGTGTTGCTCATGCTCTATGCAGGTCAGCCTTTTAGTGCTGTCGACCGTAATATCCTTTTTAAACATGTTGGTGGCTGTGGCATCGGCAAGGTACTCATTGGCATCAACAAATATGATATACCTTATGGTAGCGGCGAAAGTGAAGAGCAGATTCGTGCCTACGTAAAGAGTGAAATTGCCAAAGCTGCTCAAACGATGGGAGATGAACAGCTCAACGATATTCTGCGTGACACAGAGCCTATACCTCTTTCAGCAGAAATGGCTCTTGTTTCACAATTGCCTATGAGCCGTGTACAATCGAGCGATGTATATAAGAAGGCTTGGGAACGGGCACAAGAGAATTTCGAAGTGACCTCGCCGCAAGAGTTGCGTCAGCGAAGCCACATTGACGAACTGATAGAAGCCATTCGGCAAATGATAGAGCGTGAGAAATCGGCCATTCTCTTCCGCAAACCTCTCAATGCCATTCTTGCACTTGGTAACAATCTGAAGACTGACATTGAAGAGCAGATTTTGAAGACAAAGAACGAGATTGAACTATTGCAAGCTCCCGATGAAGAATTGGAAGAATGTGAAAGTCAACTTGAACGCATCAATAGAAGAATGAACCGTAAGATTGATTCGATGGGTGATGACCTCAACGAGGTATTCCAGGAGATTGTTAGGCGAGGCAGCAATGACATGGAAGATGCGGTTGACAGTTGTTGCAGCAAAATGCACTCTATTGTTGATGCTTGGGGACGATTTGCCAGCGGTGAAAAGCTAGTAGCCGATCTTGAACGTTGTGAGAAGTTCCTATATACTCGCACACTAAAACGCATAGCTGACGGAGTTAACAGCCAGGCCAAGCTAAAAGTAAAACATACGCTTGATGAATTCTTTGTTGATGCAGAAGATATCCTCTGCAAAATCGAGATAGACGACTTTGACCCTCGAGACTTTGTGAAAGGAGTTTCTAAAAAATTCGACTTTAGCAGCAGCGACTCGCTTTTTTCCTTTACTGATGATGACGAGACAGACACGGAATATGGACTTTGGGAATTTGCAGGCGATTTTTTAAATGGGTTTACTTTCGGGTTAACAGGTGTGATCGGCAATGCGATTTCTCATGGTGATACGGCAGCTAAAGTTCATAGCATCATTAACGATGCTGCTGCGGATTTTGATGCCAAGGCATTCTTAGGCACAATAATAGACTGCAAAGACAAGATAATCAGTGAAGTGCAAGAAGCTTTTATCGACGAGTTACTAACGCCACTGAAGGAGCAACTCGATGAGATTCGACATCAAACTACTGACAAGGCTCAACGCTTAGAGGCCAGCCAAACACGATTGTCTGACTTACTCAAACAAAAAGAAAACCTTGTAAAGCAAATAAAAGAAATGAACGAGAATGCTACGTTTATTTAAAAAATAGAATTATAATTGTTTCATAAAAAAGTGGAAGTTGTGCCTTGTTTGGGCGCAACTTTCTTTTATTTTTGCAGCATATTCTAATTGTTGTATTATGGATGATTATATGTTTGGTGAGAAGCCCAAGTGGAAAGATGATTACTGGAGAAAAGTGGCTCATGCTGGCTACGCAGAGGTATCATATGAAGATGTTTGGAGTCTTGATACAAGACTTGCTCGTATTGTTTCCGTTCATCTAAGGGCATTTTTGAAGGCTCAAAAGGGACCAAATGGAGGATGTCCAGGAAAATTAGCTGAAGGATGCAGAGCTGGAGAAGGCCATAAAAAGTGGTTAGCAATCATCCGTAAGATGCTTTATGCTTTTGAAGAATACCAGTGGTGTATCGGTGGAAACGACTTTGACATGCTTCCCTTAGAGAAGCAAGAGAAGATTAAGGAAGGAATGCAATTATTCATTGATTATTATAGAGACTTATGGATATGAAAGAAAAGAAAAAGATTACATTGCAAGTCTATGACGAACAAATAGAAGTGAATGTCATCAAAGGTGAAGAAGATAAGTATTATGATGCAGCAAGGTTTGTTACAAAACGAATTATTACTTATGAAAAGTTACATTGTGGGTGGAAGACTACACATACTATTTTACTTATGACGATGTTGGACATAGCCATTAACCTGACATCGACAAATGAATATAAGAAAGGGTATCGTTCTATCTGGAGAAAAATAATTGAATACTTAAAATCCTAAATGTATGACAGTACAAGAGATTTTCAACACTACAGCTGTTCGTGATGTGGAGTTGGAGATTCTGAATCTCCAAATGGCTAATGAGAGAAAGCATTACGATGGTCCTGAAGGCTTTGCCATAGAGCATCTCTTGGGAGTAAGATGCCATCTTCTAAATAGTATGTTTGTGCTTGATGAAACCAATATGCAATTGCTAGCTGAGTTCAATGAAGCTCTTCGCATACAGGTGCTTGAAACGCGAAAACGAGTTGTTACATTGTTTAATTCTGTAAGCGAGTCTGGTATAACTGGAGATTTTGAAGTGACCGGTAAGTGTTTTCTCGGCTACGAATATTCCCAAATTCATCCTGTTCAGACTATAAGAGCTAAGAAAATGTGGGCTATTCTCAATGGCTCCATTGACAAATATATCCCTTTATATGAGGATGGTGTTGATTTAATCAGTGTCAGCAGTTGGGATTCTGAGATACCAACTGAGCATCAGGTATTGTATTTAGATGATAAATTGGACAACTGGAATGAAGGTTTGGACAGGAAACTAACAGAAGACATGCATCTTATCTTTCCTTTCCACAATCTGTATAGTCATATGGAATTCTCTATCTTTGATCTTTTATGGGTTCGCGATTTCAACATAGAGGTCAATGCAGAAGTGGACTCTAATACATATAATAATGATGATTATGGTGATGACCTTGATTGGAATAAATCTGATTATTATGATTGATTTTTGAGAAAATTGCGATGATTGCGCAAAATTATGCAAGATATGCCCTAAATGGGCACATCTTCGTTTTACCTTTGCAGCAAGATTAATGAAAAAAGCTTTTATTATGACAGCAAAACAATCAAAAAGGCAAGAGTTGGATCTGTTGCAGGCAGTAGAAGAAATCGTTGAGTTGGCTAAAGATTCTCATCTTAGTAAGGATTTCTTTCGTAAGGCTGATAAGTATATCAAATACCTATCAGAAGTCCTAGACCTTACAAAGGAACAAAGTGTAATGATGTCACTATTTATTGATAATAGTGAAGATTCCAGTATTTCTATTAGTGATTTTGGTACTTTTCTTGGCTGTCGAACCACCAGAATTATTCGTTTTATGAACGATATCGACGTATTGGAAAAAAGAGGTCTTATAATATGTTGCCGCGATAGAAGAGGTCGCTCTTATCGTGTTCCCATAAAGGTCATAGAAGCCTTTCAACATAATGAGTTGTATAAACCGGAAGATCTTTCTGGTCTTTCTTGTGCAGAACTTTTTGCTGAGTTGGAAGACATTTTTGAAATGAGGAAAAACGATGAACTCACAGAAAAAGGCATGGGCGAAAAGATAAGAGAGTTGTTTACAAATAATCCCAAGCTAATTTTTGTGGAGAAACTGAAGAGTTTCAATCTTGATGTTGAAGATGAACTCCTTTTAGTTTTGTTTTCCCATCTGTTTGTTAATAACAGTGATGATAATATTGGATATCATGACTTGGATTTTCTATTTGATAAGCGTAGATGGAATCGGATAAAGTCATCTTTGAACTCAGGAGATCATATTCTATTATCTACCAAGATGATTGAATATAATAACGACGATGGCTTTGTCAATAGAGAATCATTCCGAATGACAATGGAAGCCAAGCGAACTTTATTTGAGGAGTTGAATCTATCATCTCTGAATACAAATCAAAAGAAGGCTGGACTCTTAAAAACCAATGATATTGCAAAGAAAAAACTCTATTACGATGAGGAAGTCAGAAAACAGGTGGCTGAACTAACGCAGCTGTTGACTGATGATCATTATCAAGAAATCCGGAACCGTCTCAAAGAGTCTGGTTTTAGATGCGGTTTCACGTGTCTTTTCTATGGAATGCCAGGTACTGGTAAAACTGAAACAGTTCTGCAGCTTGCAAAGGAAACTGGTCGTGACATCATGCAAGTGAATATCTCAGAAATTAAAAGTATGTGGGTTGGGGAGAGCGAGAAGAATATAAAAGCCTTGTTCGATAACTACCGAAACAAGGTAAAGGAGTGCAAGTCGACTCCTATTCTGTTGTTCAATGAGGCTGATGCTATTATTGGCAAACGCCAGGAAGGTGCTGAACGTGCTGTTGACAAGATGGAGAATTCCATTCAAAATATTATTCTTCAGGAAATGGAAACTCTTGATGGTATTCTGATAGCCACAACCAATTTAGCACAGAATATGGATAAGGCCTTTGAGCGTCGATTCCTCTATAAGATTAAATTTACTAAACCTACTATAGAGGCGCGTATGAGCATCTGGCGTGAGATGATTCCAGCTCTTTCTGAGGCTGACATCCATGCTTTGGCTGTGAAGTACGATTTTAGCGGTGGCCAGATAGAGAATATAGCTCGTCATTATGCTATAGACAACATTCTACATGGTTCTTCAAATAATGTCCTTGAAACGCTGTCAATTCACTGTGACAATGAACGATTAGAGAAAAAAGAGCAAAGAAAGATTGGCTTTTAAATGATAATAATATATGGAACAGACGGTAAACGAAACACGTTTTTTAAACCTCAGAGGAAGCAAACCTGAGATTGACGAGTTAATTCAGCAGATTGTAGAGCAAACAACTTTGGTTCGTTTGGACAAAAGCGACATGATATATCTATATAAAGAGAAAATTGTGCTTAAACGTAGAATAAACTCCTTTCCTCGAACTAATGAGAGTCGTATGGAGTCTATACTTCGTGAACTCACAGAATATGCATCCATTGATTTCGGATGCTATAACAAAGTTGTTCTACTGGTTAGGACATCGCAGAAACATCCTCTTCTTATGGAAGAACTTCGTTATATCCATGACGTTATCAAACTGTTTCCAGATGGCGTAGAAATTAGATGGGGAATGGGGTACGATAATAGTCTGGATGAGAAAGTGTTATTAATGTTGGTATGTAGTTGCTGACATTAAATATTTCAGTTCGCAAGGCTTGTGATGAATTAGGATGCAGCTAAGACCAAAATAAACAGTAATTTTGTCGAATTAAAATTTGATAGCTTATGAAGGAGGACATACATATAAAGTCCCTTTTAAAGATTATATCTGAGGGGATCTATGAGAAGCAACACATCTTAGCGATGTCGTTGCTATGTGCTGTTGCTGGTGAAAGTATATTCTTGTTAGGACCTCCAGGTACAGCAAAAAGTCTTGTGGCTAGACGGTTGAAACTTATTTTCCGCGGAGGGAAATCATTTGAATATCTTATGTCACGCTTCAGTACGCCAGATGAGATATTTGGCCCTGTATCTATTTCCCTTTTAAAGAATGAAGATAAGTATGAACGTGTTGTTGATGGTTTTCTACCTACTGCAGATGTCGTTTTCCTCGATGAGATATGGAAAGCTGGTCCCTCTATCCAAAATGCATTACTGACTGCTATCAATGAGAAGATTTTCCAAAATGGACGTAATATCGTCCGACTTCCGATGAAAGCTTTGATAGCGGCCAGTAATGAGTTACCGGCAGAGGATGAAGGATTGGAAGCGCTATGGGATAGATTTTTGGTTAGGATGGTTTCTAATTGTATCAAGAGCGAATCAACGTTTTTCATGATGATCAAGCAGAAGCCTCTGAATACTATCGTGGTTCCCTTTGATTTACAATTGACAGAGGAAACTTATAACGAGTGGCAGGCCAAGATAGATGACGTTTCTATTCCCGATGATGTATGCAATGTAATATCATATATTCGAAAGTTCTTAAAAGAAGAAGCAAAAAAGGAGGATGTCAACGAGATGGACTTCTACATATCTGATCGAAGATGGAAAAAGTGCTTTCATCTGATGCAAGCGTCTGCTTTCCTTAATGGACGCAAGACGATTGATGTAACTGACATTCCGCTGCTGTTCTCATGTCTATGGAATAAGGCAGAAACGATTCCTGCTACCATTGATATTGTGAGTCGAAGTATAACGGCGGTAATTGATTTCAATATAGATAAACAAACCAAGGAGATTGAAGCAGCCCTCAAAAAGAACTCACAAAATATTGCTCAGACGAGTCGAGCAGAAGACGACGAGTATAAGCAAGTAAACTACTTCTATTATCAGCTACGTAATCATCCTAATGGGAAATGTCTGTTCTTTAAACCAGATTACAGTCACGTCGAAGTACACCGCTCTATGGATGGCATTCTGTTCTATGACCAGGACAAGAAAGCGTGGATAGTTCATGCTATCTACACAGGCACACCGTATGATTACAAAACAAAAGCTGGAGCAAAATCAATGAAGGTGAAACTGACCAAGTGCCAAGGTGGCATCATTATCAATGGAACAGCTTATGCCTTTGAACGAAAGAGTGCGCAGAATGGCTTGGGATTATTTGATAATTCAGGTATTATTCCAGCCAATGTTGCTACAGTCACCCTGAATATCATCCAAAAGGATTTACGTCCGAAACTGGCTCAGTTACAGGAAATGTTTTCGAAAACCAAGCATCTGTTCTTGTCGGATGATGATCTGACAGTGGTTAAGAAATACATGGTTAATTGTGATAAGCGATTGAATGAACTTCAAGTTAAAGCTACCAATGCAGAATTGCTCATATGATGAATGAAACAGAAATAGCCAACAGGCTAAAGGAATATGACGACGCTTTCGACTTCTATATGGAAAGAGGCCGAATGCCAGATAACATCCCGCAAGAAGACCTGTTAGGAGGCTTCTTGCAGCAGACGATTGATGAAAATCCGCAGCTCGACAGTCAGGATCCTGTATGGAAGGAACTCTTGAAAGAGGAGGTTATGAAGTTCTTGGAGGCCATGTTGGAACTATTCCAGCCGATAGAACAGGCTCATCAACGTGAAAAGTCCTACATAGTTGTCTTTGCTGATGCAGACATTGACCAAAAAAGAAACATGTGGAAAGATGTGTATAGCACTATCACAAGGGAATATGCCCCAGAAGAAGTGAACATTGACGGCTATGTCGAACAAATGAAAAGTCAAGATCTTGATGCAGTCTTTTCCTCTTTATTGTCTGATTGGGATAAAGCTTGTGACGAACTTGCCAGAAAAAAGAAAGTCGAAATCATTGAGTTTAATAGAGAAAAATGGGAAAAGGGCGTTAAAGAACACGGAAATGCAGACTTTAAACAGCGTAAGAAAATAGAAAAAGCTTTCTATTCCTACCCGCAGTTGGTAGATATAGTTCGTATCATCGGAAGGGAACAGCCTGAACGAGAAGACGAATATGACGAGACAGTAAGAAGTTATATGCCACTATTACCCTCACCGCCAACACCTGCTGTCGAGATAGAGCAAGTATCTGTAGGAAATGACTTACAGCATCTCCTGCCGATGGAAACTACAATCCTAGCAGATAAGGGAACAGAGGATCTGTTTTACCTGAAATATGCTTCACACCAACTGCAGCTTTTTGCCAACAAGCCCAAACAAGAGAGTGTAGAAAAGACTGAGAAGAAACGCAATAAAAAGCCGAGATTAGAAAAAGGTCCAATTATTGTCAGTCTTGATACCAGTGGTTCTATGTCAGGTAGGCCAGAAAAAGTTGCCCGTTGCCTCTTGCTTCAGCTTCTTAGAATGGCCAAGAAACAAAAAAGAAAATGTTTCTTAATAACTTTTTCTGTCAGAGCTGAGTGTATGGATTTATCCCGACCTGGTTCATGGAGCCGGTTGAACCGTTTCCTGAATAATCCATTTACAGGAGGTACTGACGGGGAGGATATGATAAAAAACGCTTTGAAGATGCTAAATACCGACAGTTATTCTATGGCCGATGTCCTTATTATTAGCGATTTCTATTTTCCACCGCCAAGAACCAAAACGTTGGAACAAATGGAAATAGAACACAACAAAGGAACAAGGTTTTATGGCTTGCAGATAGAGAGTACCGTTTCCGGATATGATGATATATTAGATCGAATATGGAAAGTATGAGCAAAAGAATACCTTGATATTGGATTAACCCAAAGTTTCGTCTGAACTTTCCTTCCTTCAGTGTGGAATGGCATCTGTGTGACATATGCGACTTGGAATTGAATGAATTGTATGACAAAGAAAGGCTGGTTTACGGCTATGGAATGAATTGTATCCATGCGATTGTTAGGGAAGGTAACTCTGGGCTAGACTTTCTATATACTAATCAAACTAAGTTTGAGAATATACGTGTTCAAAAATGGCTTAGGGAAACTATTCGTGACCACATTGTTCAGAGAGCAAAGAAGGTTTTACCCCAAAGGTTGCATGAGCTGGAATCCTTACATAACCTATATGCAAACGGGATACTAGTAAAGAAACTACGAAAAGGTATTTTAGGCCAGTGTACCCATTCGAATTATATTAGGCTATCTCCCATAATTGTAATATTCCCAAATAGATTGATGGACGTAGTAATACTACATGAAATGGCTCATTTAAAGTACCACCATCACCGGAAATCTTTCTGGAATTATCTTTCAATGCTGATTGGAGAAGATGCAGAACAGCAGAATAAAATTCAAGATATGGCGGTCTCAAAATATTGGGATTTCTATTTATTTTTAATGAAACAATAAATAAGTTCTACATCTGCCCCAGATAGACATATCTTTGTTTTAGCTTTGCAGTCTCATTCGTATTAGATAATAAGTAATAAGTTTAACAGACATAAATATAGCAAATATGGATAGTTTAAAGAACTTCGTACACCTTCATGTACATTCACATTATTCAATTTATGATGCTCTATCAAGTGTAAAGAATCTCGTGGACAAAGCTATAGAATGTGATATGCCTGGCATGGCATTGACAGACCATGGCAATATGTTTGGCATCAAAGACTTTTATGACTATGTGAATAAACTCAATAAAGATCGTGAGGCGAAAGGTATAGACCCTTTTAAGCCCATCTTCGGCTGTGAATTGTATGTTGCAAAGAATGGCAATAAGGATCATAAAGCATTTCCTAAAGACCTTGGGGGCTATCACCTGACAGTATTAGCTAAAAATGAGCGAGGCTATAGGAATCTTATTAAAATAGTCAGTAATTCCTGGACGGACGGGTTCTTCATGAGGCCTCGCACAGACCGTAAAGAGTTAGAGAAATATCATGAAGGTCTGATAGTTCTATCGGGATGCCTTGCAGGTGAAGTTCCTGTTAAACTATTAAATGATGATATTATCGGTAGTCGTGCAGCTATTGAATGGTATCATGGGGTATTTGGTGATGATTATTATCTGGAATTGGAACGCCATGAGGTGAAAGACTCTTCCATCATTGCCAATCGAGAAAAATACAAGTGTCAAGAGAAGGTTAACCGACAGTTAAAGCAACTTGCCAAAGAGTATGGTATTAAAGTGGTTTGCACAAATGATGTTCATTTTGCTAATCAAGACCAGGCAGAAGCTCATGACAGATTGATCTGTTTGGGAACAGGTAAAGAACTTGAAGAACCAAATAGAACCTATTATTCTAAGCAGGAATGGCTTAAAACCTATGATGAGATGGCCACTGTTTTCGAGGATATTCCAGAGGCATTATCCAATACACTTGATATACTGAATAAGATTGAGCTATACAGCATCGATCATAAGCCTGTATTGCCAGCATTTCCAATTCCAACTGAATTCGGAACAGAAAAGGAGTGGCGCGAGAAATATACAGAAGAATCTCTTCTGCATGATTTTTCTTGTGATGAAAATGGTGAAAAATGCATGTCTGAAATAGAATGCATCGAAAGGATTAACCGATTAGGAGGAATAAACGAGTTATATCAGATTATGTTAGAGCATGACTATCTGGAAAAGATTTCCATGGATAGAGCATATCAGATATATGGAAAACCTTTGCCGTCAGATGTGGAGGACAGGCTTCGGTTCGAGTTACATGTCATAAAGACAAAAGGGTTCTCCAGATACTTTCTGATAATGCAGGATCTAGTAAACTCGTTGAGAAGTAACTATGGTGTAATGGTTGGACCAGGTCGTGGTTCTGCAGCAGGTTGCTTGGTCTCATTCTGCTTAGGAATAACTAGGATAGATCCTTTGAAATACGATTTGCTATTTGAGCGTTTTATCAATTTGAATCGTGATGTTTTACCTGATATTGACATAGACTTTGATGAAGAAGGACGTTTTCTTGCTCATAAATATCTTGAAGACAAGTATGGGAAGGATTGTTGTGCCCATATTGTCACATTCGCAACAATGTACCCCCAAAGAGTCATCAAGAATGTAGCTAAACTGGAAAAAATCCCAGATTCAGTGTCGGAATCCTTATGCGAAGAGATACCTCCATATCTGCCGAATTGGATGAGAATGAATATGACGAACATTTGTCTTACTGTCCCAGCCTTTAAAAAGGCAGAAAAGTCACGGAAACCAGCTATGAGAAATCTAATCAAGTATTCTAAAATACTGGAAGGAGCGATTTGTGGAACAGGTGTTCATGCTTGTGGGTTTGTTGTCAGTCAAGGCCCAATAAGCGACTGGGCTCCTGTATTTACTACTGACAATCCAGATGAGAAAGGGAATAGTATTGTCTGTACTCAGTATGATGGAATGCGCATTGAGTCTACTGGCCTTGTGAAGATGGACTTTTTAGGACTGAAAACACTTTCAGAAATAAAGAATGCTCTCTTGAACATTAAATATTCTCGTGGAATTGACATCAATTTGGATGAGATTCCTATAGACGATCCCAATACTTTTGAACTATATCAACAAGGTAATACCATTGGTGTTTTCCAGTTTGAATCATCAAGCATGAGGAAGTGGCTTCGTTACCTCCTGCCAACAGTGTTTGATGACCTTGTTGCTTTGAATGCTCTTTATCGCCCAGGTCCGATGGACTACATTCCAGCATTCGTATCAAAAAAGAATGGAAGAGACAAAATTACCTATGACATTCCATGTATGGAGAAATATCTAAAAGATACTTATGGTGTAACTGTGTATCAGGAGCAGATAATGATGCTCTCCCGTCTGCTTGCGGATTTTACCAGAGAAGAAAGTGACATCCTGCGCAAAGCTATAGGTAAAAGGAAAAAAGATATCATAGATGTACTAAAACCCCAGTTCATTGAGAGAGGAAAGAAGAATGGGCATAATCCTAGATTATTGGAAAAGATATGGAAAGATTGGGAATATTTCGGTTGCTATGCCTTTAACAAGTCTCATGCAGTCTGCTATACATGGATTGCCTATCAGACTGCATATCTCAAAGCTAATTATCCTGTTGAATATATGGCTGCGATAATGGAATCCCGCAAGAGTCAAAAGTCAGAACTTAAAATTCTCATTAAGGAATGTAAGCGTATGGGGTTATGCCTCGTTTCTTCAGATGTCATAGATAAAGATAATATTAAAATAGTTGGTGATGTAATACATTTAGGAAAGAAATTAATGAAATAATTATATCTTGTGCCTTAAAACGGCATAACCCTGAGCTATCTTTGCAGTATATTATTCATTTAAATAAAAAAAGTGATTATGGCAACAAAGATTTTAAGTAATGATTTCATGCACCAGACGGCAGTTTCTGAGGCATGGAAAGAACTCTCCGAAAATTTCTCGTGGTCAGAAGCATTGTTGGAGAAATATCAGGATCAAGTCGATTGGCATGAGATTTCATGTAACAGTAACGTGGTATGGACTGTTCCCATGGTTCAGAAGTTCAAGAATCGAATAGACTGGAACAAGTTTTCTGAATATGCTAGTGAAGCTGTCATGACAGAACCCTTCCTGGATGCCTTTAAGGAGAAATGGAATTGGAGTGAACTGTCAGATAATAGAAATCTAAAAATGACACATGAATTGCTGGAAAAGTATGCAGACAAATGGGATTGGGAACGTATTATCAACATCTACCCTCATCATCTGTTTGAAGATACGGGTATGGAGTTCTATGAGAAATACAAGAATTACATACCCACTGGTAAACTCCAAAATTCCAGCCTGTGGAATTGTATTGTTGAGCAACTGAAGATACAATTAATGGCTGAGATAACAGCCTAATATTAACTTTAAAACAAAAAAGTTATGCCACTCTGGAAAATTTCTGCAAAAAACAATTGGAACTGGGGTTCCGGAAAACAATTGGTAAAAGGGATGTTTATTGAAATGTCAACTCAGACGACAACACCCCCACTTGGCCAGACAAAGAATCAAGAAGCTATTGCACGGGCTTTTAACACCAAGTATTCTACCAGTTTTGATAAGTCCAAGATGACTATGTCATATTTGACGTGTGAGAAGATCGGTTAGTTCTTTAGGTGGGTGTGGCGACGTTCACGCCCACCTCTAAATTGACTTTTGGTTAAGTAATCGGATCTGCACAATACTCACGACGGCCACAGTCCTTGCAGAACTTACCTATCCAGACATTGTCAAATTGTTCAATAGCTGCCTCTAGCATTTCTGGATCATCGGTTAGAATTCCTGCTTCGAAGTTTCTTTTCCGTAATGATTTCATGCCCATACCTGCACCTGTCAAGTTCGCGGAACCAATATAGACGATAGAACTATCTATAATAATAAGTTTGAAATGAACTCTTGGACAAAGAACACGTTCCATTCCATCATAAAGAATGGGATGTTTCTCATGGTCCTCTCTCCATGCTGTTCCTGGTTCTTTTGCATGAATAAGTCTAACTTCAATACCTTTTTTCAAAAGAACAGCAAGTATCTGTAGAAAAGGCTTGTCTTCAACATATAAGTCTTTAATGTCAGCCGTTCCAATCCAAATGGTCTGTTTCGCTTTTTCAATCAGCGATAAAACTTCTTTATAATGGTTCTCGTCAGCTATGTACTTAATAAAGCTCATTGAATTCTCAAAATTACACTATAGTTCTAAAAACACTTAAATTAGGCTACAAAAATAATCAAAATTGTCGAATTATTACTATATTTGTACCAATTATTATAAATGCAATATGAAGAAATTACTATTTATATTTCTGTTTATTTTAGGTGCTGTCTATTTACAGGCACAAAGCATCAGTCATATTGAAACAACTAAATCTTGGTATTATATCTATGACCAGAACGGCAAGAAAATTAAAACAATTAGTACCAGTCAAGGTGAATTGAAGGGCTATAGCTCCACGTTTTATATTATAAAGCAGGGCAGCGGCTTTTATATCACCTACGATGTTAATGGAAAACGTCTTCATACATTTGGCGCAAACGCAGTTGGTGAGATTGTTGGGGCTGCCGGTGATACGTTTACCAGCCGTAATGGTTCTTGGTTGTACACATGGAGTAAGGATGGTAAGAAGATAAATACAAGGTCTGCGAAATAAACAAGGTTAATTCTTGTTAAATAACCAAGAAAACGTCTGAATTATCACTTAGGTATGGTCGGCTTTTCGTATTAACTATTACAAAACAAAATGTATTGAGATGGCAAATATGAAAATTAAATTGGCAATTGTTGGGACGAGGAATCCGAAACTAAGTTACAATGAATGGGAGAACATACTTCTCCAAGAGTTTTCTCCAAACGATCTTTCACTTATTGTCTCAGGTGGTGCTACGGGCATTGATACTTATGCCAAAC
>JAEEGH010005403.1_pt1 | contig 32092 bp, 21 predicted proteins | sample 9134181 | NCBI WGS metagenome assembly JAEEGH01 (sample SAMN16246544, study PRJNA631951) | gut metagenome | biome: gut microbiome; feature: rumen; material: DP-attached | host: Bos | place: Iran: Karaj | collected 2018-10
TATCTTTTTCGGCTGTTTTCCTTGCCGGATATCCAGCAAATCATCCCCCGACGCACTTCCGCGTGGATATCCGGTCTTCCCCAGCAGGGTGGGTGCCGCGACAAAACAATTTCGCCACCCCGGACCGAACCGGAGTGGCGAAAAAGTATTAGTTGATAACAATTACTCAAGTGTCACACTTGAATTTCCGGTCAAATTCCATTCATAGCTACAGCCAACAGAAATAGATGCGCCTGCGGCTGGTATTCCAAGCTCGCTTCTAGGAATGCTAATCTCAACGTAAGCTTCACCAGATTCAATATATCCTGCACATTTAACTGTTCCACTTGTTGAACTACCCGTTGAAGAGTACACCCGACTGTTAGGGTCAAGTCCACTAACAAGTGTTAACGGATCATCAGCGGAAACAGGAACAATCTTGGCGACCGCTTCACACCCCGTCATGTCCCCCGCATATGCAGAAATTTGTGTGCTTGAGTCATTATCGGTATCGAAACCAACATATAAATTCTTTGTTGTGGCAACCTTTTCAGCCCGGAGCTTTACATAAACATAGACAAACTGTTCATCAGATTTAAACTTCCATTCCCTGATTCTACCAGTAGTTGCACTCGTCAAAGTGGTTGCCCCAGCCCAATCAGACATATTGCCATCAATGGTGATAGCAGGAGTAAAGACGTAACCTGTTCCAGGTGCTGAAATGGCTGGCAATATCATTACTCTACCGATGGTATTCAATGCCTCTCCAAAAGTAGATGAGAACGTAGAAGTTGCCGTTCCGGTTTTGATAACGCCATTAGTAGCATAATTAGTGATGGTAAACTTGGGTTTGAAGCCACTATCCCACATCCTGTAAGGGACATAAACAGAAACCGTCTTGGAAGAAGGTACATCTGCGATGAAGGAAATGACACGAGTGCTTGAACCCCAAGTGTTGTAAGCAATGTAATTATCGCTGCCAGACTTATTCACAGGATTATCACCCGAAATATCATATCCGGCCGTATTCTCAATTGTAATCTGCACCTTTGCAACATCCAAATTCGTAAAAGTGAACTTGAAGGCGTTGGTCATGTGTTTGAAAGTGAAGTTACCATTATCATCACCTTCTGCAGCCATGGGAAGATTTGCCGAATAGTGAGTTGCGGAAAAATCGGTAACTGCAGGAATATTGAAAACAGGGAATTGAGTTGTCAGATCATAAGTATGCGTGCTGGCGGGATATAGAGCCCACTTAATTCCAGTATCTGATGCACCTATGGTATAACCGTTAGTTATTTCACCAGTGAACTTTGCCGAGCCGCCACTGTTTACTGTTGTTAAAGTGAAGAACTTATTATCATTGGAGGCATTGTGGAAAAGGACAGAAATCTGATCGCCCTTGCTCCAAGAGAATGTCTTGTCTCCGTCATAAGTTGTCTTTGTAAGTTCCTCTGCGACAGAAGCATTGAGAACAAAAGTATACGTTCCAACTTCGGAGGTCTGTTCTTTCGTCGTGGGGGCTTCTTTGCTGCAAGCTACTGCAACGAGTCCCGCAAATGCTAAAATGTAAATAAACTTTTTCATGTTCAGTCCTCCTATCTATTATTCAAAATAGTCACCATAGCTTCCTGTCAATGTTGTTGGATCCTTCAGATTTTCAGCCTTTCCAACTCCACTGGCAGCAGGATAAGGGCACTCTCCTGTCGGAACAGCTACGACATCGTCAAAATTAGAAAGGTTGAGGATGATGTCATACGTACCGGCAGAAGGGACTGACACATTTGATGCAGGGTGTGCCTGTCCCCAATCTTTCCAAGCGCGAACTTTGAACGCGCCACCATCACCAAAGACAAGACCTTTGGCGATGCAGTGATTACCATCAGTAATCATCGGGAAGTCGACATCCCAACTAGATCCGTTACATGTTCCAACGACAGTCCAAGCTTCGCTGATACTATTGAATTTCTCATAAGGAGTAATAGAAAGAGCAGGCATGGCTAAGACCTTACCACGGCTAATATTGGACTGGGCCTTAGGAGTCTTGGTCCATACCAGGACATCGTTCTTATCATAAATAGAGAAGGTAATCTTCGGTGCAGTGAGTTCGGGCACCGGGAAGATGAAGGTGAATGCCCTTTCTGCTGAGGTGGGCTCAACGTTGAGCCATACATCATTCAGTGAAGTATTTGAAGTAGAGGGAGTCATCGCAGCGGTGCCAGCATCGGCGACTGCAATCTCGTAATCACCACGAACCTGTTTGCCCTCTACAGAAATGCCCATGGAGTGAGCACCCGCGGGGAAATTACTCACCACGACCTTAATGGCTGCTGCAGCGTGCTTAAACTCTATGGTGTTATAATCAGTGCCGTTATGACTCATCGGAGCAACGAGCGGGGTGAGCATCTGACCGGAAACATAATTATCGTAGCCCTCGCGCATTTTGAAGTACATAATATCTCCAAAGCGGTTATTGTCAGTGCTGTTGTAGCCCTGCCAAGGGAAGAAGGCAAACGATGCGGAAGTGTTGGTAAAGACGCCGCCGTCATTGTCGTAGATGAAGTTGCCGGAGGTTTTGCCATTGTCGGCCGGGTCCAGATGGAAGGGCTGATTGTGGCCGGTCCAATCATCAACATAAATACCAATACGGTCGTTCGTGGCCCAGACGAGCTGAAGCTGATCGTTCATTGTGGCCTTGACGTCGTTAGAGAGCGCCTCGATAGAAGCTTTGAGGGTGATGCCTTTCTGTTCGGTTCTGGTGTTTTCCTTCTGGCATGAGAAAAGGAAGAGTGTAGCAACGGCTACAAGAAATAATGCTTTTTTCATAGTCGTTCGCTTTTATTCTTCATCCCAGTCTCCAGGAATCTCTTCCATTTTTTCAACAGTCCCGGACAGGATGGTCTGCTCCAGCCTTACCTCGTAAGACAGGAATTCAGGTGTTACATACTGTTTTTTTAGCATAACAATATATGATTATTAGTAATTATTGTCATTGCAAAAACTTGCGGCACGCAAGTTAAGCGTTTTCAGGCACAAATGCAAAAATAACGGCACAAAAATGATTTCGTGCCGTTTCATATTAAAAGGCCGATGGGGACGCTCAGAAGGCGGCCACGGCGTAGACCGGGAGGGGTATATAAACGCTCTGCTTCGGGTTGGTTTCGTCGAAGTCGATGTCGCCCATAATCAGGGAGAAGTAGCCGTAGGTGGAGTGGAGGGCACAACTTGAGTTTTCCTGAGCGCGTTCATCGCCCAGCATCGACAAAACACTGAGGGCGCGGTTACGCTCGCCGCTGGAGGGGAGATACCACGAGGGGCCGAGTGAGGTGCACCACTTCAGAGCGGGGAAGTGCCTTTTCCAGCCGCTTATGGCCTGGATAGCCTTTGCGTTTGCCATGCCATCAGTGTAACTGGTGTTTCCGAAATCCTTATGGTAACCGTCATAGAACTCCATAGGTTCGGGCATTTCGACGGAAACCACCTTCCCATGAGCGCCGCGGGACGAGATTTCAAAGATAACGCCCTTGTGCCCGTCGACAACCAGCGTATCGCCGATCTGATGCTTCAGGGGGCCATTATACTCCTTGTCGATGGCCCAGTGATGATGCGGCGATTTGCCGGGCATGCCTTCCGGAATCGCTCCGTCCAGCTCCATCAATCGGCACATATTGTCTATGACACTTGCCGATGACGCCCCGAGCTTTGCAAGGGAGAGCGGCTTCCCTCCTGCAATATTAATCTGCTTGATATCCTTGCTGCGAAGGAGAGAGTAAACGGAGAAACAATCTTCGCATGCCACGTCAATGATAACCGTATTGAGCACTCCCCTCTCTCCCTGCCACATGTCGCATGCGCCGGCTTTAATCTTCAGGGTGCTGCCATCCTTGAAATAAATGCGTTCAGGAGATATTTCGTCGGTCGATTCCGACAAAAAGGGAATCCGCCCTGAAACTTCGATGGTCAATCTCACAATGTCTTCATCCGGATCATACACTATGACGAAGTCCGCCACACCCCCGCGCCCGCCATCCACATCTATTCCGCTTGTGGAGGCCTTGCCCGGGCCCACGCCGCCACCAACATAGTAAGTTACTCCGCCAACGGTGTATGCATGTGCAAACGCGGCCACACTCAGAATAGCCGCCGCAAGAAAGGAAATCAGTTTTTTCATTTTTTCTTATTTGCAATTTTGTCGATTATCAAGGCGATGGCGCCGTCGCCGGTGACGTTGCAGGCGGTGCCGAAGCTGTCCATGGCGATGTAGAGGGTAATCATGAGGGCCTGCTGTGTGGCGTCGAAGCCAAGGATGCTGGACAGCACGCCCAGGGCGGCCATGATGGCACCGCCGGGAACGCCGGGGGCGGCCACCATCGTCACGCCAAGCATAAGCACGAAGCCCAGGATCATGGGAAAATCGAAGGGCAGGCCCAGCATAAGCATCAGCGCAATGGCGCAGGACGTGATTTTAAGCGTGCTTCCGGAGAGATGAATCGTGGCGCACAGAGGCACCGTGAAGCCGGAAACGCTCTCGCTGACGCCGTTACCCTGCACGCACTTCAGCGTAACCGGAATTGTAGCGGCCGATGACGCCGTGCCCAGCGCCGTAACGTAAGCCGGCAGCATGCCGATGAGCAGTTTGAACGGATTTCGCCGCGTAACGATACCCGCGATGCAGTACTGTAGCACAAGCAGCACAATGGTCATAAGGAATATCACCGCAACCACTAGCAGGAACGAGCCCAGCACGGGGCCCACCTTCCCTGCGGCTGTCATGTCCAGAAACAGGCCGAAAATATACAGCGGCAGCAGCGGAATTATCACCTTCTCGATGCTGCGTACGATAATCCCCTTCAGCTCAGTAAACCCGGCGTGCAGCCTGGGCGCATCGCAAAAAGCAATCCCCAGCCCCAGCAGGAACGACAGCACCAGCGCCGTCATCACATCCATCAGAGGAGGTAAGCCGATGCTGAAGTACGGCTCGAATTCACGCCCTGCAGCCTCCAAGGCGCCAAGGGCCGATGTGTCCAGTATGTGCGGGAACAGCTCGATGCTGAACAGATATGCAAACATGCCGGAAAGCACAGTAAACAGATACGCCAGCCCCACGGTGATGAGCAGCATCTTCCCTGCCTTGTGGCCCACATCGGCAATTGCCGGAGTCACAAGCCCCACGATAATCAACGGAATAAAGAACTTGAGCAATTGGTCGAACAGCCCCGTGAACGTATTGGTACCACGCACCGCCCAAGCAGGCGCAAACTGCCCGATGCCCACGCCCAGCACAATGGCAATGAGCACCTTCACAACCAGCGGCAAGCGCAATTTCTTTCCATTCTTTTCCATAACTCCCGCAAATGTAGCTATAATTTCCTACAATTCATCCATGTAGTCAGTTTTGAGGCGTAAAATTGAACTCGCTGTGAATCAGCGGCTTGTTGATTTTAAATGCGGCATAATGCCGCATTTACTTTTCGTATCTCATTGAATATCAGCCACATCCATTTTACGCTATTGTGCGCAAGCCTGGGGCGGGCAGTTTTCCTCGGCAAATCGAGGAGAGCCCTTTCACGGAGCTCCCCGCAGATTTGACGGGAGAAAACTGCCTTCGGGGTTCATCCATGGTGTTGGCTGTTTTCGTGGATGAGTTGGCAAAATGTGGCGGTTCATCCATGATTTGGGCCCTATTTGTGGACGAGACGACAAAATGTAGTAGTTTATCCATGATTTTGGCTATATTTCTGGATGAGAAGGGGGCAGTGCGGGCGTGGTTGGGAGACACCAAGCCCAGAAAAAAGCAAAAATTGTAAATTCTTTTCCATATATTTGCATCAAAGACAAAAGATTATGAAAAAACTCATCGCCGCGGCACTCATTGCGGCAACTCTTTGCAGCACAATCGACTCAAATGCCTGCACCAACCTTATCGTGGGCAAAAACGCATCAACAGACGGCAGCGTAATCTGCACTTACAACTGCGACGGCTTCGGTTTTTCCGGAGCGCTCAGCTATTCCGCGCCCGGCCGCCACGCCAAGGGCGAGATGATCGCAATCCGCAGCTGGGGATCCAGCGAGGTTCACTATATCCCGCAGGCGGAATACACCTACGCCGTAGCCGGGCTCATGAACGAGAAGCAGGTGAGCATGGTGGAAACCACCTGGGACGGGCGAAAAGAGCTCCACAACCCGGAGGGCTGGCTGGACTATTTCACCCTCATGAACCTGGTGTTGCAGCGGTCGGCATCGGCCCGTGAAGCCATCGAAGTGATGCATAAGCTTGTGCAGGAATACGGCTACAATTCCACGGGCGAATCGTTCGCAATCTGCGACCCCAAGGAGGCGTGGATCGTGGAAATCATCGGCAAGGGCCCGGGCCGAAAAGGCGCCGTGTGGGTGGCCCTGCGCGTGCCGGACGACTGCATATCGGCCTATGCCAATTCCAGCCGCATCAGGCAGTTCCCGCAGGCGAAGAAGCCGGACAAGAAGAAGGGCTACTTCATCGTCCCGGATGAGTGCATGTATTCGGCCGATGTCATCTCTTTCGCAAGGGAGATGGGGTATTTCAACGGCATCGACAAGGATTTCAGCTTCCGCGAAGCCTACGGGCCGATGGGCTTCGGCAAGATCCGCTACTGCGAAGCCAGGGTCTGGAGCTTCTTCCGCCGTCATTTCGACGACGAGGCGATGGATGCCTACCTCCCCTTCTTGAACGGCGACCTTAGCGAGTACGACTCCCTCCCCCTCTGGATCAAACCGGACGCAAAAGTGAGTTACCGCGACATCCAGGCCGACATGCGCGACCACTACGAAGGCACCGCCCTTGACATGACTGCCGACGTGAGCGCTGGCCCCTGGGCCTCCCCCTACCGAAACCAGCCCGTGAACTTCGAAGCCTCGGACGGCACACCCATGTACCGTGAAAGGCCCATCGGCTGCCAGCAGAGCGGAATGACCATGGTGTGCCGCATGCGCAGCTGGCTGCCCGATGCCGTGGGCGGCATCACATATTTCAACCTAGACGATGCGTCGATGGTGGCCTACGTGCCCGTGTACTGCGGCATCAACCGCGTCCCCGAGCCCTTCCGCCGCGAGAACAACAACGTGCGCGAATTCAGCACGGAAAGCGCCTTCTGGATGAACAACTTCGTGGCCAACATGATCTACCCCCGCTACAGCGCCATGATCGGCGACCTTTGGGACGCCCAGAAAGAACTGGAAGACTTCTATGAGGCAGATCAGGCCGATGTGGACGAGCGCGCCCTGTCCCTCACGCCGGGAGAACTCACCGAGCTGCTCACCGCCAAAACCATCTCCTACACCGACAAGATGATGCAGCGCTGGGACAAACTGGCCCGGCTCCTCATCGTGAAGCACAACGACCAGATCATGCAGCCCAGCGAGAACGGCGAACTCGTTCCCGGCCGCCGCACCTCCCCGCCCTACTCCCCCGTCTTCATCGACGCCGTGAAGGAAGTTACGGGTGACAGGTACGTGAGACCGGAATAATCCTATGAAAGTTTTGTTCGTGTGCCACGGCAACATTTGCCGGAGCCCTATGGCGGAATTCATCCTAAAAGCGATGGTTAAGGCCAAGGGGCTGGAGCACATGTATTACATCGAATCGGCAGCCGTGTCCACAGAAGAAATCGGCAATCCCATTTATCCCCCTGCGAAACGCTGCCTTAACCAGCATGGCGTGTGGTTCGACCCTGGCAAGCGCGCCCGCCAGGTCACCCGCGCCGACTACGACCGCTTCGACCGCATCATCTGCATGGACGCCTCCAACCTGCGCCTCATCCGCCGCATCATCCCCTCAGACCCCTCCGGCAAAATCCACCTCATGATGTCCTACACCGGCATCGGCCGCGACGTAGCCGACCCCTGGTACACCGGCGACTTCGAAGAAACCTTCCAAGACCTCCTCGCCGCCTGCGAAGCCATGCTCCGCTAACCTTCCGCCCCTCCCCGGCCTACGCCCCCGCGTTCATCGACGCCGTGAAAGAAATCACGGGCGACCGCTACGTCCGCCCGGAATAGACGCAGGGTGTGCGTAGAGGTCCAACGCCTGGCACCCCTACGCACGTTTTTCCCGCAAAAGTGTGCGTAGAGGTCCATCCCACTGTACCTCTACGCACACCAGACACAAAAAAGGACGGCCTGTGAAGGTCGTCCTTTTGTTCAGTTATGCAGTAATGCTTAATCCTTAGGCTGCTTCACGAACATGAAGTTATATTCATGAAGGTCAAGATAAAGCATATATGTTCCAGGTGTCAACTGAAGAGAAATATCATTGCCAGCATTACCTTTTTCTGCAGAACCATAAGGCTTTGAGTCAATAATCTTCAAGCCATCCTTGCCATGCCACTGTTCTGTGCCACTGGGACCTTCTTTAGTCCTAAACTTAAAGTTAAATACTTCATTTGAAGGGACTGTCACCTCTCCGCTCCAACACATATTATTGTTGTAATTGTACTTATTGAGGGCAACGCCTGCTCCCCAACTATCAATTGATGAACGGAATTCTACAGTATAAGATGAACTCCAGCACCAATCCCAATTATCAATTCTAGTAGTGTTGTCGAATTGCCAAACATTGTTTACCTTATCCAGTTTAGCATAAAACAACTTGTTCTCGGTGAAAGGAATAACCTTATCGTCGTTCTGGTAAGCAGCAAGAGCACCAGACCAGGCACCTTGCGTAGCACCCACATATTCATTCAAATCACCATCATAGATGCGATATCCATCTTGCTGTGCATAAGCCACAAGTTGGTAGCTGTTCTCACCGATTTTAATATAACGGGTATCCTTATTCTTATTCCAGCCAGTAGAATAACCATTGATATACCATTCTGCAATCTCGTCCACGTCATACGTGAAATCGCCAAGGTTTACCATCTGGCCGCGGGTGGGGGTGATGGCGCTTGAAAGACTTGCCGTACGCTGCTTGAGATAGAAATTGCTGCTTGCGGTAGGAGAGTAGTCTGAGTCACACATACCAAGCTGGAAATCGGAATATGTGCCAGCAGGAATTGGAATATAATACACACCGGCGGATGTGGCCTGTACTCCCTCGCAGTTAATATCCTCCGAACTGGAAACCTTCGTCAATGACCAGCCGTTGGCAGGATCCACGTTGTACTTGCCAACGAATGCAGTTGATGTTTTGAACTCCAGGAAGCCCAACTCAGCAGGAGGAGTCACCACATTAACTTTTAGCATCGCACCAAGGTGCTTGAATACAGCAGTGTTGTTGGTAAGGTCGATCGCGGCCATCATAGGGAGCTTAACACTTGTTGTCCAATAAAGGCTGGGCCAACTAATCTGCAAAGGATTAATGGGATTCTCACCATCCGGAACGATGAGGTCTGAAGGATAGTAGGCATAGTCGCCGATTTCGACATCTGCGGGTGCCGTTGTCGAGAAGGTGATGACACCTGTACCGGAGTCAACCGACTCGGCGGTGAGATAATAGATATCTGTTGTTGAACCGGAAGTGCCGAGGATAGCGATTTCATCATCCTTCCCAAACTTGAGCACCTTGCCGTCCATTGTGGCGCGGGTTTCGGGATCTACCGAAACTTTGAGTTCGATGCGAACCATCTCCTTGGTTTCTTCTTCCGGAGTAGTGTTGTTTTCAATCGTTTCCTGCTTGTTGCAAGCCACGCCTACCATAGCGAGAGCTGCGAGAATAAATGATAACTTCTTCATGGCCAGAATACTTTTACCAATCAATTGCATCGCCATTATTATAGTTCGTAGCGGACTCTGTGGTGGAACGTCCAAGGGCGTTGGAGACGCTGTTGATTGTGCCCAGGAAATTCATTTCAACGGATACTTCCATCTGCTCCATCACGGGAGCTTCGTAGTTCTGTTTTTTCATTGTTATTGTGTTGTAAATTCGTTCGTTAGCGTGCTTAAAAACCTCGTTCGTTTTTAGCGGGCGCAAATTTACGAATCTTTTGATAAAACAAAACGCACGCGCGCGGTAAGAATTGGCGATTGCTTTTTTGGATTATTAGTCGTAGCTTTGCGGGGTATGGGGAAGGGAATCATCAAAACAATCACAACTAAATAGATGGCCGATAATTATCTGGAAAGAAGGGAGCAGGAGCTCAGTGAGAAGGGCCCGGCGAGGAAGCGTGTAGTGAATAATCCGTCGCTGGATTCGCTGATCAAGCGTACGCGCAGTTATCGCGGGTATGATCCCGGTCGCATCGTAACGAAAGAGGAACTTAAGTCGATGGTGGCGGCTGCGCAGCTCGCCCCTTGCGGGATGAACCGTCAGGAACTCCGCTACCGTCTTGTGACTGCCGATGAGGCCGACAAGATACTCCCACACATCAAGCTGGGCGGGGCGCTGCCGGAACTCAATCTGCCATTTCCCGGCACTGAGCCGCGCGCGTTCATCGTCATTTGTTCCACCGTGGAGGAGAGCCGCATCGTGGATATGGACCTTGGGCTGGCGGCGCAGAACATTCTGCTTAAAGCCACGTCGATGGGCCTCGGGGGCATCTTCATCCTCAATTTCAAGGCCGATGAAATCACGCAGGGCCTCGCTCTCCCCCTTAAGCCCCTTGCCGTCATCGCCATCGGCAAACCTGCGGAGAGTATCTACATCACCAGGGTACACGAAGGCGCCGCCCTGGCGTATTATCGCAAGGACGGCGTTCACTTCGTTCCGAAAATCGAACTCGAAGAAATACTTATCTGATAATTACTGCTCGAACACTACGGAAGAGTAGGCCGGCAGGGTTACCTTTGTGCCGGAAACGGTGATGTCTCCGTTAGCGACTACAATCTTGGTGAGTTTATCTGAGGCACGGTTGACCTCGATGGAAGCGCCGCTGAAGTTGTGCAGGACAAGCACCTTCTGGGAAGAAGCTGTCATGTACCATGCGGCAACGGCGTCGGAGCCGCTGGAAACCGACTGCAGAGTGCCTTCCGCAAGGGCCGGGTTCACGTTGCGCGCATAGGCGAAATGCCTGTACAACTGCAGCAGGGACCTGTTGTCTGCCGCCTGCTCGCTAACCGACATTCCCTCGCCGAGAACCGACTTGTCGAAGCCGCACCACTTTTCGGGAACGCTCCCTCCTTTCTCCCAGTAGATGGGCTGGCGCACATTCTCGTCGCCACTTTTCTTCACGCCCCAATAGCCGAGTTCCTCACCCTGGTAGATGAAAGGCTTGCCGGGTGAAGTGAGCAGCACGGCGGCGGCCAGGCGCTTCTTCTGGTCGTGATTGCCAAGGTCGGAAGCAACGCGGTCTTCGTCGTGGTTTGAGAGCTTGATGGAACTTATCATTCCGCCGGAATGGGTGTATTTGCGGCTGTTGTAATTGTTGGTGTACGTGTTCACGATACCCGCAACCGTGGAAGCGAAATCCGACCCGTAGCCACGCAGGATACGGTCTTTGAGCGTTCCGTAGAAGGGGAAGTCGAAGCAGGACGGCAGGCCCTTGTAGTAAGGTCCCACAGTCGCCGCATTGTAGTCATAGGCCTCGCCCACCATAAAGAAGTCGTCGGTGTGACCCAACCCCTTATACGTGGCGTTGCAGTGGTCGTACCAGGCGGACAGGAAGGCCACGTTGGCAGTGGCGTTGCACTGGTAAATCCACATCACCGCATCCAGGCGAAGGCCGCCGATGCCCATGTTGATCCATTTGTCGGCCGATGCAGCCAGGTCGATGAAAGCGGGGGAAGTGGCGCACGAGGTATAAGGGCCGTAGTTCAGATCCGGCATGGACGCGTCGAACGAGCCGAAATACCAGGTGACATCGGAGAACACGATGTCGTTTGCCGCATCGCCTTTTACCAGCGTGATGGGTGTGCCGAAAGTAACGCTCTGCTTGCCCTCTGCCGCGCCCCACTTGTGATTACCCCATTCTGTGGCGCTGCTCCGCACGAGTATACCCCAGTTGTTGTTTACCCTGAGCGTAATCTCGTAAATATTGGTGCCGGTTTTGTACATCCTCTGGGCATTGTTATCCCAGATGAACCAGTTCACGGAAGTGTCCGTATTGCTGCTCTGGACCGTTTCCGTGCTCTGGGTAATGGTGAGTTTGGGGGCCGATGCCGAACTGACATCCAGCTTGAAGTGCAAAACTCCGTTGTAGCCCGCGTTTCCGGAAGCTTTCGCGTGCCATGCTCCCATGTGGGGATCCTTCTGGCCGGCGAAATTATCCACCTTGCCGGCGGCAACATCGGCAGTATAATTGTCCGATATCACATAGTAGTTGCGATACTGCGAGTCGGAGCTCTGCATCGCGCTCTTGAACCAGGTGCACTGGTCGCCGCTGTGATTCAGAACATAGTCCATGTAAATGACGATGTTCTTCTCCTTGGCCTTGTTTATGAGCTCCTGGAACTTGGCTTCAGCCTGTGCCGATGTCGCATTCTTGCCGCCGTAGATGGGGTTGATGGCAGAGTAGTCCGTGATGTCATAGGCGTGATAGCTCTGCGATTTCTGCACCGGAGACAGCCAGATTGAAGTAACGCCCATCGCATCCAGATAATCCAGATGGTCGATGATGCCCTGGAAATCGCCCCAGCCGTCGCCGTCGCTATCGGCAAATGAATAAACATTAAGCTGATAGGCGATATTCGCCTTTTTGGCCGATGATGCCAGCGAGGCATTATACTCTCCGGAGAGCGTGCCGCCTTTTACTACCTTGCCTTCCTCCACATGGGTGAATTTGGATCCGGCCTCTACGATATAGCCCAGCTGGTTATCCGGGGCGATATACATATCGTACTTGCCGGCGGCTATCTGGATATTGCCGCCGCCGGGCACAAGGGCGAATCCTTTATCGGCATAGACCGTGGTTTTCCCGCCGGAAGCGCCTGCGCCGAGGTTGGTATCCCAGCTCTTGTTCTTGCGGAACTTAAACTCGTCGGAGGCGGTGACGATGACATTGCGGATGACATGCCAGTTGCCTTCGACATTCATCGCAAAGTCCTGCCCCCAGGCGGAGCTGCCAATTGTGCCCACGAGGGTCCAGGGGCTGTCGCTGAGATTGTTAACGTCTACAGGCGGATCTTTCTTGCAGGATGTGAAAACTGCGAGCGCCATCGCAAGCGCGTAAACTGTCCGTTTCATATTCTGTATGGGTTTAATTCAAAGCAAATACAACCGAACTGTAGCCCGGCATTGTAACCGTGCGGCCGTTAACCGACACCTTGCCGTTGGACACGAGGATGTTCGACAGGTTGTTGGAGGTTCCGCTGCGGTCGACGTCTATTTGGTATGATGCGAAGTTGTGGATAACCAGCACTTCCTTGCCCGAACCGTCGCAGGCGTGCAGGTACCAGGCGGCTATCTTGCCGCCATAGTTGTCCTGGTTGTCCGGCTCCGGCCAGCCATCGGCAAGGGCTGCGTTCACGTTGCGGGCATAGCCGAAGCGGCGGTAGAGCATGAGGAGCGAGGTTTCATCGGCCTCCTGGTGCTCAACGGAAATAGCCGGCTGGAGCATACTCCAGTCCACTTTACCGGAAACGCCCTTGGTTGCCGCGGAGCTCTTTGACGCCGTCCAAAGGATGGGCGTGCGAACATATTCGTCGCCACCCGCCTTGGTGCCCCAATAGCCAAGCTCCTCGCCCTGATAGATGTACGGGCGGCCGGCGGCTGTGAGAAGCACGGCTGCCGCCAGACGGATCTTGGGTTTGTAGTTGCCAAGGGTGGAGGCGGTGCGGTCTTCGTCGTGGTTTGCCAGTTTGGGCGTGGAGATGGCACTCTCGCGAACTCCCCTGTGGTTGTTCCAACGGTAAGACAGCGAGCCGGGGAAGTTCTGGCCATAGCCGGCGGCATAGATGGTCTCGTTGTTCAGGCATTCGCGCACATCCCACCAGAACTGGAATTCAAAGAGGGCGGGAAGGCCTGAGTAGAACGGCGTGCAGTCTCCGTCGCCGGAAAGCACCTCGCCCACCATGAAGATGTTTTCATCCTGCCAGCCGGTGAGGCCAGCGCGGGCGGCTTTGGCTACAGAGCCCTTGTAGATTGTGTTGGAGGCATTGTAGAACGCGCGCCAGAAATCCTTGTTCTCCTGGCCGGTTTCATTGGCGTAGATGTGCTTCACGGCGTCCAGACGGAAGCCGTCCACACCCATCTCCAGCCATTTCTGCACGCCGTGCATGATGGCCTTGAAGGCATCCGAGGAAGAGCAGCTGGAGGCAGGGCCGTAGTTGAAGTCTACGAACATGCCGGTGCCGAATTCCGTATAATAATAGTAGAGTTCGCCGCCGGGCATCACGATGGACTGCACATTGTCCGGATTGTCATCTGAATAAAGCGTGTGGGCGACGCCCAGTTTCATCTGGTCGCCAACCTTGTTGAAGCCCCACTTGCTCTTGCCCGTCCACACATCCTGGTTTGTCGTGCGCACAAGGCAGCCCCACGCGCTCTGGTATTCCAGCACGAGGGTATACTTGTTCGTGCCATTATCCACGAACTGGGTGTATGTGCCGGCGCCCCAGTAGAGGTAACGCGCGGGGTTATTGTATGTACCGCCCGTTGTGGGGGCATCCGTGGTTTCCGTAACCGTCATGGTGGGAGCGGAGGCGTTCGTCCAGTCAAGGTCTATCTTATACCTATGTTTTCCGCCACCGCCGATGGTTACGGGGAACCACTTATACTGGTTGAAGCCGAACGAGGAAGGTATCTGGGCTATCCTGCCCGCTTTGATATCGGCCTCCGGATTCTTCGAGAGGGAATAGTAGTTCCAGTACGGGCTCTTGGTGCCGTTGTCTTTCACGTCGTTGAACCACACATTCTGGTCTCCCGATTGATTGATCACATAGTCCATGTAGATGCGGATATTGTGCTGATGGGCTTTCTGGATGAGCTCCTGGAAATCCGCCTCCGTGCCGAAGCGCTTGTTCACCGCTTCATAGTCCGTTACGTCGTAGCCGTGATAGCTCTGGGCGGGCTGGATGGGGCTGAGCCACAGGCCGGTGACACCCAGTTTGTCGAAGTAGTCCAGTTCCGAAATGATGCCCTGGAAATCCCCGTAGCCATCTCCGTCGCTGTCTTTGAAGCTGAAAACGTTCACCTGATAGGTGATGCCCGACTTCTTGGCCGACGGGCTCAGGTTCGGGTTATACTCGCCGCCGGCGGTATAATCCGGCTTGCCCTCCGCCTCGTGCGTCCATGACGCGCCGGCAGGGAGAATGTAGGCGATTTTGTTATCGACACAAAGGTAAATGTCGTATTTTCCATCGGCCGCAAGCTTGATGTTGCCGGCACCGGAAACGAGTTCCAGTTTGGTGTTGAGACTGGCCAGGTTGGCTTCCGTATCCGAATACTCGCCGAAGCCGAGATTGCTGTCCCACTTGCGGTTCTGGCGGAACTTGAACTGCTCCCCTGCCGCGATGGAAACCTCGCGGGCAACTTCCCAGTAGCCTTCCGTGTCCATGGGGAAATCATAATCCCACTTTGTTCCTCCCAGCGTGCCGATAACCGTCCACGAGCTGGAACCGAACTCCATCTTGGCCGGTTCGATGCCCGTGCCGGTTACACCGGGTGCGGAAGGATCTTCCACCTCCGTTACAGTGGTTCCGTTCCAAACGAAATACAGGGTATTATGGATGGTGAGGTTGCTCCAGAGGGGCTCTTCCTCGCCCTGGGCAGGATACTGCTGCGAGCCTTCGTTATTCAGGATAAGATTTACACCGTTTACGCCGTTGAAGCCGGAGGCCTCCCAGTATGTCCAGGTGTAATCCCCGAACTGCTTGGTGCCTGCGGCATAGGTGCCCGGCCAGGCGCCGTTCGGCTGCAGGGAACCGCCCGCGGCATAGGCATACAGGTACGGTTTTGTCCAGGTGGAGTTGTTCAGGATGTAGATTCGCACATTCTCCGACTCTTCCGCCTTTGCTACAGCATCTCCGTGCGTGAAGGTTGAGCCCGCATTCAGCACATACAGGAGCATGAAGTTGGGCTGGATGTACATGTCGTACTTTCCGGAGGGCAGCTTGAAGTCGCTTCCCTTATCGGCCAGTTTGTATTTCTTGTCGATTTCGGGGACTCCACGGCCGGCACCCAGGTCTCCGGATTCCCAATCGCCGTCTTTGCGGAATTTGAAAGCTTCGCCGGCGCCAACCTCAACGTCGAAAGCGGCGATCCAGCCGTTTTCAAGCTCTTCATACATCGCATAATCCTTCGTCCAGCCCAGCCCCATTACAGATCCTGTGAGGCTCCAGGCCGATTTTACATTGAAATCCGCCTTGGGAATAACGAGGGACGAATTGTCCACCTCTTCTTCCTCACCCCCGCCGGGAGAGGGAGGCGTATTGGGGTTTGGATCTTCGCCGGGGATTACCTGGGCAACGGCTATGTTGACGTAGCCGAAACCGGAATTGTCCTTGACGGTTATGGTGGCAAAACGCTTTGTGCCCTCCTTGTTTTCCGCGGCTACAACCGTGACGCCGGCATCCATGCTGCCGCTGTCCGGAGATATGGTGAGCCAATCCACATTTGCGGAAACGCTCCAGGCAGGGGAATTGGTTTTTACGTTAAGTATACGAGTATCCCCTTCTCCCTTGAGATACAGGGTTTTGGGGCTTGTTTCGAATTTGATGTCCGCCGGCAGTTCTTTCTGCACGCAGGCACAGACCAGCGTACTCACCACTGCAAACAGCACAAAAAAGCACTTTCTCATATCCGAAAGAATTGGTTATGTCATAGTATCCTCCAAATATAACAAAAAAAATCCGGACCGCCATAAGGCGGACCGGATTAATTTTTAGCAAAAGAGGCTGTTACTACTCAACAGTAACGCTCTGCGTGCCGGTTACATAATAATCGAATGCACATCCGACGGTGATGCTGCCGGAAGCGAGATTCATGGCGCTCCTGGGGATGCTGAGTTCGACATAAATGTTTGAAGCATCATCGCTGATAGATGCACCTTCATCGTAAGAAGCAACGGAAACGATGCTCTTGGTCGAAGCGCCGGCAAATTCTACCTTGCTGTTTTCATCGAGGCCGCTCACGGGAACAGGAGCTACACCGGAAGAGGCGTTAGTGAAAGGATATGCCGTCACAATAGCTTCCAGACCGTTGATCTTGCCACTGTCATAGCTTGATCCGGTGGCCTCGTCATTGTCCGTGTTGAAACCCATGACGAGGGGTTTGTAGTAAGCACGGTTCTTCCTCATCTTGAACTGGAAATAAACGTTCTTTGAATCGGAAGTGAACTTCCACTCCCTGATACGGCTGTTCTGGGAGCTGGCAAAAGCAGCGATACCTGCCCAGTCGGACATGTCACCGTCGACGGTGATGGCGGGAGTGAAGGAACCGACCGTTAAACTGACCGTTACGGTACCTGCATTGAAGTCGAAGGTGACAACAGTGTTGGCCAAGACCTCGAATGCTGCGAGTTCGCCACCGGTACGGTATTCGATCTTACCGTCTGCAGTGGGCTGGAACTCGTGCTGCCACCAGTCAAATGCGCAAGGAGCGTAAACGCGGAGAGCGCCGGCGCTGAGGGTGGTGATGGAGGCGGTGCCGTCTGCATTGACCTCACCTGCATATTTAGCCGTTGTCCAGTCACCGTTGAAGCAGGGACCCATACCATAAATCATACCCTCGGTGAGAGTCATGGTGTCGGTGGTGTAGTCCAGGGTGATGGTCCAGAGACCGTCGGCGGGAACGTGGATGTTGCCGTCAGTGTCCCAGGTGACATTTTCGGGGTTAGTAGTCATGCTGCCGAATGCCTTGCCCCAGTCTTTAGCAGTGCTGAACTTGAAGCCGTCGTCGGCCTTGAAGTAGCGGGTAACAACGAAGCAGCCATCCTTGGGATCGCCACCGGCGGAGATATGAGGAAGATCCACAACACCCTCGGAAGCCCAGTCCCAAGCTCCGAATGCTGCGCCGATCATATAGACATTCTCGGGATAGGAAGCCTTGGACTCCTGCTCAATAGCGTATTTCCAGGAATTCTTCACGTCGCCTGCAGCGAGCTTGAAGGTAAGGGTGATCTTGTACTTGCCGGCACCTTCGGTAACTACGATATTCGATCCACCGGGGATGCCATCGGCACCAAGATTGGTGTTGGCCTTGACTTCACCTGCTGCATCGAGGGTAATCTTCCATCCTCCGTTGTAAGCGAACTTGAATTCGCCGTTGTTGCCGAGTTCCTGGCCTGTGAGGGTGTAGGTGATACCGTCGTTCTTGGGCGCAGTAGCCTCAAGTGCAGTGAAGCCCCAGCTGTTCATGCCGCCGCGAACACCGTACTGGACGGGGCTCACCACGATCTGAGCTGCGTCAAGGTCGTCTGCAAGGTTGAGGTCGAGCACGATGTGATAGAGACCGGTGGTGGAGACTCTCATCTTGGGAGCCTTCTCGCCGATTACGAGGGCGCCCTTGAGCACTGCCGTTGCGGGATTGTCCTGATAAATACCGGAGAAGTCGGTGGGAGCGAACTCTGTGAGGGTTGCACCGTAGGCGGTCTGCTTGCCACCTGTCACATAAACAAGGGAGAAGTCCTTGCCGCCCTCGAGGACGATGTACTTCTCGTACATGCCGTCGCGAAGCTCATTTCCCTTTGCCTCGTTGTGGCCTTTAGCCATGCCATAGATGGCGGAAACGGCTGTTGCACCGGTGGCTTCACCGATCACATACACACCGTCTTCGGTGATGTCGTTGACATCGATTTTCGGATCTTTCTTACAACCTACTGTTCCGAAGAGCAGGGCTGCAATACCGAGAATACAGAAGATTTTCTTCATGATTGTTAATTGTTAAAAAGTTGATTGTTAGTTTATTGTTTAGGTATTTAGATTAATATCCGGGATTCTGGGTATAGACACCGGGAGCTCCGTCCCTCACCCAATCCGGGATGGGGAAGAGATAGGTGTGATTGTCGGCGGCATCCACATCCTTGAATTCCCAGGCCTCTCCGAATTTGCCGAAGCGGATGAGGTCGTCGCGGCGATGTCCTTCCCATGCAAGCTCGCGGCCGCGCTCGTCAAGAAGCTCGTCATACGTGAGCTCTGCTGCGGTATATGCGGCAAGACCGGCACGGGTATGAACGTCGTTGACGCACTTGAGGGCGATATCGTCGGCCACGCCGTTGTTCTGACGCATACGGGCTTCTGCCTTCATCAGGAGAACGTCGGCATACCTGTAGATGGGGAAGTCGCTATCCGCATGATGGGCGATGCCGTTTTCGAATTCAAATTTCACGAAACGGGCGCCTTCGCAGGAATTGGCGGCGGTAGGATCCTGAATGGTGGTAACCTTCGGGTCGATGATGACCTTGAAGTGAGACTCGCCGTGATCCCATTCCACGACATTTCCTGTCCAGTTTTCGCGGTGGTAGATAATCGTGTTCCAGTCGGTGGGAGTGTCATACACGGGGCCAACGAACCACTGAGCCTTGCGCTTGTCGTTATCGCTGTACTTGTTATAGAACGATTCAAGCGTGCAGGGGCCGTTCCAGCAGTCGGTGGTGAAGCCGAATACGTCACGCATCGCATAATGCTGTGTCATCACATGGAACATGTTGCCGTTTGCATATTTTCCGTCGAACACGATGGGGAAGATGATTTCCTTGTTGTTGGTGTTGGAAATCTTGAAACTGTCGAAGTAGTCTTCGTTCAGGCCGTAGTACTCGCCGTTGATGATTTTGTCGCAATACTCCTCCGCCTTGTCCCACATGGGAGTGCCGGTGTAAACCTCTGCGTTGAGATAGAGTTTTGCAAGAATCATATAGGCCACGGGGCGGGTCATGGAGCCGTAACGCACACCGTCGTCCACGAGGGCGGCATTGGTGAGGAGTTCCTGCTCGATCCAGTCGAAAACCTCTTTACGGGAGTACTGCTTCACTTCGCGTTCGCCGTCGTCGATGTGTACGTTGCCGTAAACGTCCATCGCCAGAAGGTGATAGAAGGCACGGAGAATCTTGGCTTCCGCCAGACCGGCCTTGGCCGCATCGCTCCATGTGCTCTCATCTTCACCGGCGATGGTGTGGATGTTGTCGATAACGGTGTTGCACTTGGTAACGCCGCCGAATGCGAAACTCCAGCCGTTGTTCACGTCACGAGTGTTGCTGCCCCAGGTGTGCTTGTGCATGGCCTGGGGAACACCGGCGTCAAACCAGTCGGTACCGCGGGTGGGAACGATAACGGCGTCGGAAGTGTATTCCTGAAGGCTCCAGAAGCCCTCACGGTAGATATAGCCATACTCACCAGCCAGCTGCGAATACGCATTGGCGATGAGCGTTGAGAACTGTGCCGGGGTCTGGAAATAGTCCTCCTTCCGGACGTCGGTATAAACTTCCGGGGAAAGGTCTGTGCATGCTACAGCGCCGAGGCCGAGGACTGCAAGAATGACTGTATATATCTTTTTCATATCCGTTCAGTCTTTAGAAGTTCATGTTCACGCCCAGGCTGAAGGTGCGCTGGGTAGGATAGTAGGAACGTCCGTCGAAGCCCGGAGCGAGGCCGGCCATCGATACGGTGGACGGGTCATGACCCTTGTAACCGGTGATGGTGAGCAGGTTCTGGGCATTGAAGTATACCCTCAGGTTGTGGATGTATTCCGCAACGGGGCCCTTGATCTGAGGTGTCCAGCCGAGAGTGAGGTCGTTGAGCTTCAGATAGGAGGCATTCTCCAGATAGAAGTCTGAGAAGTAACGGAGGGAAGCGTTGTCTGCACCGGAGTTGATCCAGTTGGTGAGCTTTGCAGCCTCACCGCTGAAGGACGACAGGAGCACGTTCTCCGTACCGCGGGTGTTCTCGTAGAAGTAACGGGTTTCATTGAAAATGAGACCGCCGATCTGGCCGCGGAAGTTCATCGACATATCGAAGTTCTTATATTTCACGGCCGTGTTGAAACCGAGGGTGAGGAACGGGAACGCGTTTCCAAGCACCTGCCTGTCGGAATCGGAAGGATTCTTGGTCATGCCGCCGGCGGGAGTATAGAACACCCATTCGCCGGAATCCTGGATACCCGCATACTTGTAGCCGTAGAAATTACCCACTGCTTCGCCTTCCACAAGACGCATCACGTAGTTGCCGGTTTCACCGTCTCCGGAGGAGATATAACCGGTGTTCTGGTAGCTCGCGATAAGATTGCCTTCGGCGTCGTAGTTACCGTACTGCTCACCGGTGATACGAACCACGCGGTTGCGGTTCCAGGCGGCGTTGAAGCCGGCCGTCCACTCAAGGTCGTGAGTCTTCTTGATGAGACCGTTCACGCTGAGTTCGATACCGTAGTTGTGAATCTGGCCGTAGTTGTCCCACTTCTTTGCAGCCACGTTGCCGCCGGTCAGGGGCACGTCGTACTGATAAAGAAGGTTTGTGGTGTTACGGAAGTATCCGTCCAGGGAGCCGAAGATGCGGCCCTTCAGGAAAGAGAAGTCCAAACCGAGGTTGGTTTCCCTCTTCTCTTCCCAACGGATATGCTCGTTCACATTGGTCTGGGGACCCCAGGGCTGAATGAAGCTGCCGCCGCTGAACACATAGTCCGAGCCGGGGCCTACGAGCATCAGATACAGATAGTGATCGCCGGGCATATTACCGGTAACACCGTAACCTGCACGGAGTTTGAGTTCGTCGATCCAGGTGAGGCCTTTCATGAAGTCCTCGTCCGTGATGTTCCAGCTGGCCGAAACGGCGGGGAACAAACCCCAGGGACCGAGGATAGGATTTGCCTTTGCACCGAACTTGGAGGAACCCTCCAGACGGGCGCTCACGCTGAGGAAGTATTTTCCCTTATAATTATAAAGGGCACGCACGAAGAAGGATGCGAGTTTGTCCTTGTACTTGTAGCTGCCCATGCTGGCATCGTCCGACTTACCGGAGATGCGGCCTTCGCCCATCCAGAGGTTGTTGTACATCAGACCGTCCAGGGGGAACTTGGTGTTCATTACGTTGAAGCCCTGGTACAGGTTGGTCTGATAGCTCTGGCCGAGGAGGAACTGGTAGTTGTGCTGGCCTGCGCTGCCCATGTAGTTGAGGGTGTTCTCCACAACCTGCTGGGTGTCTGAGGAATAGCTCTGCTCCGCCTTGCCGTCCTTACCGGAGACCGAACGGAGGGTGCTGTTGTAATACCTTCCGTTCCAGGTTGTATTCTCCTGAATGGAGTAGAAGGAGGTGAACTTCAGGCCCGGCAGGATGTCCAGGACACCGCGCACGGAACCGATGACGTTCTGGTCTTTCTGCTGGTTGGTGGTCTGGTCGATGTCGGATACAGGGTTGCGGGTATAGAAATTATCGCTCTCGAAGTATCCGCCGTACTTGACATACTTCTCATCGTCGGAGTAGATGGGCATCGTGGGATTGGAACGGATGGCCTGGTTGAAGTTGTCGTAGTTGGCCCAGTTCTTAAACGCCCTCTGGTACGAGAAATCGTAGGAGATTCTGAGCTTTTCCTTCAGCGCCTTCTGGTCTGCGGAGAAACGGCCGCTGATTTCATCAAAGTCTGACTTCTTGGCAACACCCTGGACATTGCGGTAGCCCACGGAAGCGCGGTAGTTGAAGTTCTGAGTGCCACCGGCGATGGAAACGTTGTGGGTGGTGGAGACGGGGTTGCGGGAAATTGCCTTCACCCAGTCTGTATCTGAACCAAAGTCGGTTCCGAGGCCATTGGCCACCATCAGCTCACGATACTCCGTGGCGTTCAGCACGCGGGGGACGTTGGTGATGAAGCCGACGCTCACGTTGCCGCTATAGTCTGCCGAGAAAGCGCCGTCCTTGTTGCCGCGGCGGGTTGTGATGAGGATAACGCCGGCATTTGCACGGGTGCCGTAGATTGCTGCGGCGGAACCGTCCTTGAGGATGTCGATGGATTCAATGTCCGAAGGCTGAACCGAGGAAAGGTTGCCGCCGGGAACGCCGTCGATAACATAAAGGGGTTCCGTGGAGCCGTTCAGGGATCCCACGCCACGGAGCTGGACGTTGTAGCTGTTCTGTGCAGGGTCGTCGCCGCCGTTCTTGATGATGTTCAGGCCGGCCACCTTACCCTGGAGAAGACCCATGGGGTTGGAAACGGTTCCGATGTTGAAGTCTTCCGGTTTTAGGGATGCCACCGAACCGGTGATTTCCTTCTTGGTCTGGGAGCCGTAGCCGATGACCACGACTTCGTCCAGGAACTGGGAATCTTCCGACATCATCACGGTTGCAGGGACCTCAGACGCCTTGAACGACTGGGTTGCATAGCCGATGCAGGAGATTTCCACCATGGCATCTTTGTCCGGAACGGTGAGGACATAGTCGCCGTCCAGGCCGGTGACGACACCGTTGGTGGTGCCTGCCTGCACGACCGCGGCTCCCATGATGGGACCGAATTCGTCCACTACCACACCTTTAACCTGATATCCGCCCTGGGCGAATACAGTTGAGCAGGCTGCGATGAGCACTGCGACTGCGGTTAAAATCCTTTTCATGTAGTTTTTGGTTAATTATTTAGGTTACTTTACTTTTATAAGTATCACGCTCACGGCTCCCAGTACGAGATAAATTCCCGCCAGAAGGAGCATCAAAGGCTGGCTTCCGCCCATAAGCCCGATTACAAGACCGCCGGTTGCAGCCGCAACGATCTGAGGGAGGCAGATGGTGCAGTTGAACAGGCCCAGGTAACTTCCCATATACGGACTGCCCTTCAGCGCATTGGTGAGGAGCGTGAAGGGAAGAGCCAGCATCGCCGCCCATGCCGTGCCGATGAGGAAATAGCTCACCGCCATAAGGTATTTGTCATGTACGAACATGATGGAAGCAAAGCCGATGGCGCCGATAAGCAGCGAAACCACATATGAGAGCTTGATGCTCTTGAACTTGGGCAGGACTGCGGCCCAGATGAGGGCGCCCACCGCCTGGATTGCGAAAACTACGCCAACCCAGTTGCCCGCAGCCTGATATGCTTCGGAGGCCGTATCCGTGGGATCCACGCCCCAGCAGTTCCCGGCGATTGCGCCCGTGCTGTATGTCCACATATAAAGGAATGCGGCCCAGCAGAAGAACTGCACCAGACCAACCGTCCAGAAGGTTTTGGGAGCCTTCACAAGCAGCTGCACGAAGCCCATCTTGGGTTTTTCCTGCTCTTTTGTGAGGTCTATGTCGTGGAATTCCGCATACTCCTTCGGGGGCATTTCCTTAACGCGCACAAACGTGTACACCACGCAGAGGATGAGGACTGCCGCGCCGATGTAGAAGCTCCATACCACACTGGGAGGAACCACGCCCGCAGGGGCTATATTGGCTATTCCGATCCAGGTGAAGAAGATGGGGAAGAGGAATCCCAGCAGGGAGCCCGCGTTGCACAGGAAGCTCTGGATGCTATAGGCCTTTGTCTTCTGTTTTTCGTTCACCATATCGCCAACCATCATCTTGAACGGCTGCATGGCGATGTTGATGGAGGTGTCCAGGAAGATAAGGGAGAAAAGGCCGAACCACATGGCCATGTTTAGGCCCAGGAACACTTTTGCGGAGAAGTTCAGAGAGCCCGCATTAGGAAGCAGGAGCATCACCAGCACTGCAATCACGGCACCTACGATGAGGTACGGCTTGCGGCGGCCCATCTTGCACCATGTCCTGTCTGAATACTTGCCGATGAGGGGCTGGACTATCATGCCCATAAGGGGCGGGAGAATCCAGAAGAACGACAGCTGATGGGGATCTGCGCCCAAAGTGGCGAAGATACGGCTTATGTTTGCGCTCTGGAGGGCGTATGCAATCTGCACTCCCAGGAATCCAAAGCTGAGGTCTACCAGTTGACGAAAGCTTAAATCGCGTTTTTCTGACATAAAAGTTACCAGTTTTAGCCTTATGGCAACCACAAAAATAGAATTTTTCCCTCAAACGTGCGTACGCGTAAGCGCTCACGTGCAATAATCGCAGAAGAATGGATATAATTTTGCGACGAACGGGATTTTTTCGTATCTTCGTGAACTATGATAAAAAGGATAGGGACGCCCTGGCTCATTCACGCCTTCGCACTGCTTCACGCCGCGGTCACCGTAGCGTGCGCTCTGCTTGGCATACGGGACAGCCTTATCCTCACGGCCCTCACGATGACCCTCACCGTGATCATCTGCCTCAGGCGCAACATCACCACGGAATTCACCGCCATCGGCATAGTGCTCGTGAACATCGTGGGCTACATCCTCGGCAGCCTGGGGCCCAGGATTCTGGGATTCTGCCCTCCAACTGCCCAACATGCCATCACCACTTTTGCCGTAACCGAGCTTCTGGGTTGGAGCCTGGACTCTCTGGCAAAACGCTTCCATCCAAGCGGCTCCGGAGCCCACGAACGGGAGCTTTCGTGGAAAAAGGACTACGGATGGCTGATTTTCGCCGTCGTCCTGGTATTCGGATTCCGCGTGTACACCGACTATGTGTTCCGTACAGGAATCTTCAAGGGGGTCGACATCATCACGCAGACCTACGCTTTCCTTGACAATGCCGCTTCGCTGCTTCTGATGATAGCCGCCTCCATCGCCTTCGTAAGAATAGGCCGCAGACGCCACTACGGCATCGGCCAGGCCGTTATCGCAACTGTTGCATTCCTTGCCGTTCTGGCAATATGCTGCGCTTTTATCGTAACCCTGGACCTTCCTTTCCACATGCATCTGCCACTGGCCGCGACGGATCTCCTTCGCAACAGCCTTGTGGCACTGATTGTGGCAACCACCATTTTTTCCATCACCTACATCGTGAGTTTCGCCGTGAATATGCAGAAGGAAGTGGTTTGGCAGAGGGAGCGGCGCCATCAGGCGGAATTTCGCTACATGACGCTCAAGAACCAGGTGGATCCTCATTTCCTTTTCAACAGCCTCAACGTGCTGGACAGCATAGTCAAGGACGGCTCGAAGGAAGAAGCCAGCCTGTATATACACAAACTTGCCCACCTGTATCATTATATGATGCAGCACGAAGGGCACAGGATGGTGAGCCTCCGTGAGGAAGTGGAGTTTGCCAAAGCCTTCTGCTCGCTGCTCCAGATCCGTTTCCAGGAAGGCATGGAGGTGGAGTATGATATAAGGGAAGAGGATTTGTCGGCAAAGATTGTCCCGTGCACGCTGCAGCTTCTCATCGGCAACGGGCCGAAGCACAATGCCACATCGGCAGGCAATCCCCTGGTGATAACTGTCTCCTCGGACGGGAAGAACCTTAGAGTAAGCAATAACCTCATTCCAAGGGTTACTCCGGCACATTCGTCCTCCGGGCTTGGGCTGCAATACATACGGAACCAGTACCGGGACCTTGCTGGAAAGGAGATCCGGGTGGATAAAACGGAAGACACTTTTACGGTTACACTGCCGCTGTTAGATGATTGAATACTTAATATAAATGCCTATGAGAGCGCTAATTATCGAAGACGAACCCCACGCCCAGAAGAACATGATCTCACTGCTGGAAAGCAATTTCCCGCAGGTGGAGGTGATGGGCGTAGCAAGCTCCGTAAAATCTACACTCCAGTGGCTGGAGGAGCACAAGGACGGCCTTCCGGACGTTATTTTCATGGATGTCGAACTGGCCGACGGCAACTGCTTCGACATCTTCGCGAAGACGGACCTGCGTGTTCCCGTTATCATGACTACGGCGTACGACAGCTACGCGGTGAAGGCATTCGAGGTGAACTCGCTGGACTATCTGCTGAAGCCCGTGGAGGTGGAAGACCTTCGGCGCGCGCTTTCCCGCGTGAAGGCCGGCGAGATCGCTCCCCCGCCGATGGCGGTATCGGCCCCCAAGGAGAAATTCCTCATCCGCTTGAACGACCGGATTGTCCCGGTGCACACACGCGACATCGCGTATTTCTACTCGGAGGCGAAAAATTCGTATATCGTTACCCGGGAAAACCGCAAATACGTTCTGGACGATTCTCTGGACGCCATTGAGCAGAACATCCCCCGGGACGGCTTCTTCCGCATCTCGCGCAGCTGCATCATAGCGGAAAGCGTTATCGAGAGCGTATCCAAACTACTTGGCGGCCGCCTTCGCATCTCCCTTGTACACGGCTTAGACAACAACACGGACCTCACTGTTTCGCGGGCCCGTGTCGATTCCTTTATGTCCTGGTTGGAGAAGTAATTACTCTCCCCTGCCGGAATTCTCTATCATCTGCTTGATGTGTGCGTTGAAGTCCTTCGCTTCGATGAGCTGCTCTATGCTTAAGTGCATACGGTAGCGCCAGTAGAAGCGGGGGATGGCGGGAACGTTGATGCGTTCGTCGGCGGGATTGCCCTGGTAGCGGAGGTCTCCGTCACAGGCGAGCCAGTCCTGCAGGGGCAGGATGCAGAGCATAGCCGGGCAGTAGAGGTGCTGGGCAATGATTTGGTCTGCAATCCAGGGTTCGCAGAAGTACGGGGCGTCGCCTTCGCCGCCAAGCTGCTGGTGGAAGAATTTGTCCGTGAGAGCGCGGTCCTCTTCCCACCAGGCGCGGAGGGGCGCCGTGTCGTGCGTTCCGGTCGCACAGACGCACCAGTACGGGTATTTCGCAGGATCGGCAAAATCGTCCTTCGGGTCTTTGGGCATGCGCTGGATTTCCAGCGAGAGGATGTTCTGAGAGGCCATCACGTCCGGGACGCAGGCCGGAATCATGCCAAGGTCTTCGCCGCAGGAGAGCATGCCTGTGGAACGGAGAAGCGCGGGGAGTTTGCGTAGGGCGCTATCGCGCCAGAAGTCGTTGTGCCGATGGTAGAAGAAATCGTTGTAGAGCTCGTTGAAGCGGGATTTCTGCCAATCTGCCAGATTATTGTACACACTTGTGTACTGGGCCGATATCCTGGGGTGCCAGTAGCCCTGGCGGCGGGGATCCTCCACGAAGAGGACATCAGTGTCGCTGCCGGCGTGAGGGTCGAAGCCAGCGCGGCGCAGTTCGTCCTCAGAATACGGGAGAGCCGGGCTGAAGTGGCCCATGAGTCCGCTCTTGTACTGCGAGGGGATTTCCCAGATGCGGAAGAAGCCCAGGATATGGTCTATGCGGAAGGCGTCGAAATACTCCGCCATCTTGCCCATGCGGGCTTTCCACCAGGCGAAGCCGTCTTCCTCCATGCGCTCCCAGTTGTATGTGGGGAAGCCCCAGTTCTGGCCATCGGCACTGAAGGCATCCGGCGGTGCGCCGGCCTGGCTGTCCATGTGGAACAGATGGGGGTTCTGCCATGCGTCCACGCTGCAGCGGCTAACTCCGATGGGAAGGTCTCCCTTCAGGGCAACGCCTTTGAGGTGGGCATAATGCACGACTTCGTGGAGCTGCTTGTCCAGAAGGAACTGGAGGAAGCAGTAGAAGTTCACATCTTCAATGTGTCCGGCGATGAATTCGTCCACCTTGCGGGCGCGATAGGTTGAGAATTCGCCCCAGGTGGAGAAGTCCGGAGTGCCGTTGATGTCCCGCAGAACGCTGAAAGCGGCATAGGGCATGAGCCATTCGGCATTGGCCGATATAAAGTCGTGATACTCCTGGGTTTGCATGATGCTCTCTCCCTTGGTGTCGTACACTTTGCGGAGGAGCTCCAGCTTGGCGGAGTTCACTTTTTCGTAATCTATCTGTTTGAGGTCTTCCAGCTCCGCCTTCAGGGCGCGGTAGTGGGCATCATTGCGCACGCCGGCATCTGGCAGATGGATGAACTGCGGGTGAAGGGCGAACGAGCTCACGGCGTTGTACGGATAGGAATCCTGCCAGGTGTGAGTCATCGTGGTGTCGTTGATGGGGAGTAGCTGGATGATGTTCTGGCCGGTGATCACAGCCCAGTCTACGAGTTTCTTGATATCGTTGAATTCGCCCACGCCGAAACTGTCTTTGGTCTTGAGGGCGAAAACGGGAACCGCAACGCCCGCGCCTTTCCACGCCTTGAAGGGAAAGCGGGGAACAAGATCCGCTATTACCAGATGAGCGCCGGACGGGGGTACTTCCGCAAAGAAGTGATTGGGGCCTTCTTCCCAAAGGTCGATTTTACCCGTGGCGCTGTCCAGAACCACGAATTTATACTCCACGGCCTCCTGCAGGTCCAGGGTGATCTCCCACCAGGGGAAGGCTGCGTCCGAGAGTTTGAGCGGGGTTTTCCAGTTTCCCAGCATTTTTCCGGAACCCACGATGGCAAGGCACTGATTCGTGCGCACTTCCGGCACTGCAACGCGGATTGTGACGTTGCCTTTCCCCGGGGCTTCGGCGCGCGGACAGCGGAACGATGCGCCGTCCGGGCGGCGGAAGATAACGTCGCTGAAGGCCGATGACCAGAATGCCGAGTTGCCCGGCATCTCGTGCCAGCGGTCCCGGAGCACCACGCTTTTACCTGCTGCGGGAGCTTTGAACGTGTGGTCCCGCCATTCACGGCGGATCACTTCGTCTCCCCTCACGACCTCGAAGCCGTAATGCGCACCGTCTTTGAGCTCGCGGCCCGTGAGGTCTGTCTGCCATATTCCTCCGAAATTGTAATCCATGCGGAAGCGGCGCTTCCCCACTTTAACCCTCAAGGACTCGCCCCACTGGGTTTTGTACTGGATCTGGATGATAATGTTCATATCTGGTGTTATTAGTTATCGTGATTAGCAAATTTACATTTTCGTCCGCGTTATTCAAAACGCACGGGCGCGTTAGTTGGGTGAACTGCCGATTTTCAGCGACGAACCGCGCCAGCGCACCGTGAGCCAGAGCGAGCGGATGAGAAGGTGCACGAAATAGGCGGCCATGAGGATATGGATGCTGGTAACGTCGTCCGGGCCGAGCAGGTAGTATCCGCCCAGATATGTTGCGAAGAAGCCTATGGCGCATAGCAACACAGAAATCATCATGTCGCGGGTTCGGGTGGCGCCGGTGTAGATGCCGTCCCAGATGAATGCGGGTATGCCGATGAGCGGCATCAGCATCAGCCACGGGAGGAACTCCCTGGCCGCGTCCACAACGGCCGCATCTCCGGAGAAAAGCCTCAACAGCGGCACTCCGCACAGGCCATAAATCCCCAGGAACAGCAGTGCACATCCCCCACCCCAGAGAAAACTTCCCCGCACCGCAGAGTGCACCCCGTCGGCCGACTGTTCCCCGACAAACCTCCCCGTAAGCGCCTCGCCCGCGTATGCGAATCCGTCGGAGAAGTAGCTGAACAGCATGAGCAGCTTCATCAGTATGGATGCCGATGCCAGCATCAGATCCCCGTGCCGGGCCGATATCACCGTGAAACCGATATACACCGCAATCATGCTTATGGACCTGAGCACCAAATCGCGGTTCATCTTGAAGAAATTGTCGTTGTGGCCTTTTTGAGCGGGACTAGTATGCCCGGGGGACTCCATGCCGCTTCGCTCCATTCCCCAGGCCGCAACGACGGACGCAAAGCGTCTGCGTACGGCGATGCAGCAATATGCGAAGCCGCACCACTGCGCGAGAACTGTGCCCAGGGCGATGCCCTTGAAGCCCAGAAGCAGCGCGAGGGTTATGCTGCCGACAATGTTTACGATGTTCACCGTGAGGTCCGCCGCCATTGCGCGCACGCTGTCCTGCATGCCGATGAACCAGCCCTTGAAGGCGAAGAGGGAAATGGTGGCGGGTGCCGCCCATATCCTTATATAGAAATACTGCGTGGCCAGCCTGCGCACTTCAGGGCTGCATTTCACAACAAGGAACGCTCCCTGGACAATGAGCCACTGCACGGCTATCAGCGCAAGGCCGGAAAGAAGCGCTATCCTTAGCGCGCGCTTCAGGCAAAAGGCCTGATACTCCACGTCGCCACGTCCGTAAGCCTGGGCGGTGAGCCCGCCGGTTCCGGTGCGGAGGAACGAGAAATTCCAGTAGAGCAGTTCGAAGAGCATCGACCCTATGGAAATGCCGCCGATGAATGCGGCGCTGGTGAAATCGCCCTGAAGGTGCCCGGCTACGGCAAGGTCCACCATTCCCACAAGAGGCACGGTGATATTGGCCAGGATGCTGGGAAGGGCCAGGCGTAGGATTTCGCGGCGGAGTTTCATCGGAACTTGCGGTCTTCCTCCAACATTCCCAGATAGGAATTGTAGCGTTCGGAGCTTATCGTGCCGGCCTCCACCGCGGCTTTCACCGCGCAGCCGGGCTCGTGGGTGTGGGTGCAGGGAGTGAATCGGCACTCATGCGAAGCCTTAAGCATCTCGGGGAAATACTTGGCAATCTCCTCCTTCTCCAGGTCCACCAGCCCGAACCCCCGTAGCCCGGGGGAATCAATCACAAAGCCATACGGTACAGATTTCTCGACTACGCTCGAAATGACAATGTTGTCATCTCGACCAAGCGAAGCGCGTGGAGAGATCTCATTGCTCAAAGGGTACATTTCATACAGTGATGTCGTATGTTTTCCCTGCAGGTGCGCTTCGGAGATTTCGCCTGTTTTCGGGTTCAGGGACGGGTCCAGGGCCTTTATGAGCGAGGATTTGCCCACGCCGGATTCGCCGGAGAAGAGGTTGATCCGGCCCCGGCAGGACTCGCGGATATCGGCAATACCCTCCCCCGTTACGACCGATGTTTCCACCACCCGGTAGCCTGCTCCTTCGTATATGCGATGGAAGGCCTCGATCTGCTCTGCGGCGAAATCACGGTACATATCCACTTTGGACAGCACTATCGTCACGGGGATTCCATACACTTCGCAGGTTACCAGGAGCCTGTCCAGGAACGGGAGTTTCACCTCCGGGAAGCACATCGACACAATGAGATATGCCATATCCACATTGGCCGCAATGATGTGCGCCTGCCGGGATAGATTGGTGGAGCGGCGGATTACGTAGTTGCTTCGCGGAAGCACTTTGTCGATGACGGCTTTACCGTTTGCATCGTCCAGCGAATACTCTACGCGGTCCCCTACCGCAACCGGATTGGTAATTCCCCCGGCGCCGAGGCGTATGCGGCCGCGGAGCACGGCCTCGAACGGGTCCCACTCCGGAAGGCGCGACAGCAGGTAGTGGCTGCCGGCGTTCTTTACCACGGTTGCTTCCATTGCTTGTGCAAAGATAATAAAAAATTAAAACTCACCAGGGGAACGCACAATAAATTATTCATTGTCAATGAATTGGGCGCCACGAGCTAAACGCGTGTCCAGTGGATGCGGATGCCGTCGCGCTCCATGCCGCGGAACCAGGTCATCTGGCGCTTGGCGAACTGGTGGATGGCGTTGGCGAGGGCGGTTTCCATATCGTCGTAGCTTAACTGCCCCAGAACGTACGG
>JAEEGH010005404.1_pt1 | contig 32085 bp, 23 predicted proteins | sample 9134181 | NCBI WGS metagenome assembly JAEEGH01 (sample SAMN16246544, study PRJNA631951) | gut metagenome | biome: gut microbiome; feature: rumen; material: DP-attached | host: Bos | place: Iran: Karaj | collected 2018-10
TTCGAGCGCGATTTTCTGGACCGTGATTTCGACAGAACTGCTGGATGCGGGTTCCGACGAACTGGACGAGGGCTCGGAACAGTTCTCGCCGATGCAGAACGTGAGCGTCTCTCCGGGCGTCCCGATGCCGGTGATTTTCAATCCCGTCTTGGAACCGTTGTACCAACGGATAGCGGGGTAGGCGTCATCTGAAAATTCCGGATAAGTTCCGCTCTTGAAGAAGGTGTTGGCAGTGCTACCCGGGCTAGGCCACTGGTCTGCAACATCGTCGCTCGATTTGCCTGCGGCGTTCGCGTGTACGATTCGGAGACCGAGCTTGTTCGATGCGGAATTGCCCTCGATGGAATAATCGTAGTGCTGCATTAGGAGGCCGCTACCTGCTAGGACTTTGTTACGCCCTTTATTTTGTACGTAAGACCATACCAGGCCTTCCTGGTTCGGCCTTGCGGGGTTCTTATAGCGGTAGCAGAATTCGCCAGGCTGGGTGACTTCAAGGCTTGTTACGTTGTTTACATCTTCGTCGGTAATATCCACAAACGGGATCCAGCCCTGGTCCGCACGGTAGAAGTCGTTTATCGCCACCGGGTTCCAGTCGTTTGCGCGGTTGCCCATGGTGCAATAGTCCCCGTACCAGTAGAGGTCCGGCCAGCCAAAGATCATGTGCCCGCTTTCATGTACGAATACATATATTGAAAACTTGCCCGGCATGTCCGTCATCTGGTGGTGTGTGAGTTTTACTCCGTCGCGCCTTTCGCTGGACCATCCGGAATGTGGCCACAGGCCCTGTCCCCATGTTTCACCTGCGCCGGCGTACACGATGTTGATGGCTTCGGTGGTGCCGTCCTTGTCGTTGTCGTAGCGTGAGAAGTCAACCTGCGAATCGAAGTAGTCGAAAACCTCTTTCATGAGGGAATCCGAACCCGAGTATCCCTGCAAACTCTCGTACCAGGATTTAGGGTGCTTTGCGCGATACCAGCCGTAGACTTCGTTCGTGAGGTCCAGCTGCCCGTTTGATACATCTAGATAGTAGTCTCGCACGGAACCGTTGCAGCCATCCCTGTTGAAGCCTTCCTTGTTGAGCCAGTCCTCAACTTCGCTTACGGTGACTGGTGCTACTTTATCTGAAAAGTCCACGAGCAGGGTCAGGCTGTAGATCTTGCCCTTGGGTGCGGCGTAGTGGCCCTTTTCCTGTGTCGCGACGGTCTTTAACAGCCCGCGGGAGTTGTCGAACGTGGGCCTTGCCTCTTCGGGCCATTCGGTGACCCTTTTCCCTTGGTACACGATGTCGGCGAAGAGCGCCGTGGGGAGCGCTAGCAGTAAAGCGCCAATAAACGGAAACTTGTTTTTCATAACCTATCCCATTACCGAAAACAAACCTGCTCTAATTATATATTCTTTTGGCGGCGATAGGCGCCCCGGTATGCACTTTTTGTGTTGAAGGTGTGTAAACGGCTTCCGCTCATTTTACATTTTGTTACATTTCGTGGCGTAACCAATAATTTTGAACAATGGCGAACAACTATGTCTAAATTCAAACGCATTCTCTTGAAGCTCAGTGGCGAAGCCCTCGCAGGCGAAAAGGGCCACGGTATCGATAACCAGATTCTCTCCGACATGGCAAGCGAAATTGCATCCATCGTCAAGCAGGGCGTGCAGGTCGCGCTCGTGATTGGCGGCGGTAACCTTGTCCGTGGTATTTCCGCTTCTGCAGGTGGCATGAACCGCGCCCAGGGCGATGCCATGGGCATGCTCGGCACCGTAATGAACGGCCTTGCCATGCAGGATGCCCTCGACAAGCAGGGCGTTGACTCCGTGGTGATGTCCGCCATCCGCATGGAACCGGTCTGCGAATTTTTTGACCGCCGCAAGGCCCTCAAGCTCCTCTCTGCAGGTTCCGTGGTTATCTTCTCCGCTGGTACGGGCAACCCGTTCTTTACGACGGACAGCTGTGCCGCCCTCCGCGCTATCGAGAGCGAATGCGACGTCATCATGAAGGCCACCAAGGTCGACGGCATCTACACCGCAGACCCGGTCAAGGACCCGACTGCCACCCGCTTCGACGACATCAGCTACAAGGAAGTCATTTCCCGCGGCCTCAAGGTCATGGATACGGCTGCTGTGGCCCTCTGCATGGAAAACAACATGCCTATCTTCGTGTTCAAGATGGAAAAGGGCAACCTGACCCGTGCCGCCATCGAAGGCGACCTCGGCACGCTGGTCCACTGCTAGGGATTTTTACTTATATTTATTTTCAGAACGAAACATTAACCTTTACCTAGTAATATTAAGACTATGGCAGACTATACTGAAAAAATGGACAAGGCCATTGAGGCCACCGAACGTGAATTTGCGAAGGTCCGCGCCGGCAAGGCGACTCCTGCAATCCTGAACGACGTGCGCGTTGACTACTACGGCACGCCGACCCCGATTTCGCAGGTGGCGAAGGTCTCTGTGCCTGAACCGCGCATGCTCCTCGTGACCCCGTGGGAAAAGACCATGGTGGACCCGATCGATAAGGCTATCCTTGCAGCGAACATCGGTCTTACCCCGATGAAGGACGGCAACTGCATCCGCGTGTCGCTCCCCATCCTCACGACCGAACGTCGCCAGGAACTTGCGAAGATCGTGCGCAAGCATGCTGAAGAAGGCCGCGTGGCTATCCGTAACATCCGCCGTGATGCGAACGACGCCATCAAGAAGAACAAGGACCTGCCGGAAGACGAAGTCAAGAAGCAGCAGGACGAAATCCAGAAGGCGACCGACAAGGCTATCGCGCAGATTGACGCGCTTCTCGCCGAGAAGGAAGCGGACATCCTCAAGGTGTAGTCCGGAGCTCTGCGTGGCGAACCAGCTTAGGCATGTAGCGATTATCATGGACGGCAACGGGCGTTGGGCCCGCAGCCGCGGTCTGGAGCGTTTCCTCGGGCACCGTAAGGGCACGCAGGCCACCATCGACGCAGTCGAGGTGGGCGTGAACCTGAAGCTCGAGCACATGACGCTCTACGTTTTCAGTTCCGAGAACTGGGGCAGGCCCAGCAAGGAAGTGGATTACCTGATGAACCTCCTTATCGAGATGGTGGTGAAGGAAATCCCCGACCTCATGGAAAAGAACGTGAAGCTCAAGGTTATCGGGAACATGGACCGCCTGCCCGAAAAGCCGCGTGCGAGCCTACAGTCCGCTATCGACATGACTGCGAACAACACGGGCATGCAGCTGAACCTTGCCATCTCGTATGGTGGACGCCTGGAAATCGTGGATGCCGCGAAGGCGATTGCATCGCAGGTTGCTGCGGGCACGCTCAAGATCGAGGACATCGACGAGACCGTGTTCGCGAAGAATTTGTATTTAAAGGGCGCTCCCGATCCGGATCTCGTTATCCGTACCGGTGGCGAATTCAGGCTTTCGAACTACCTGCTTTGGCAGGCGGCGTACAGCGAGTTCTACGTGACGGACACGCTGTGGCCCGACTTTACCAAGGAAGAGTTCCTGAAGGCCGTCGAGTTCTTCAAGACTCGAGAACGGAGATTTGGGAAGGTGCTGCATGAGTAATTTGGCCCAGCGTTTGATTACGGCGTTTGTCGCCATTCCGATAGTGTTCGTGCTGCTGTGGCTTTGCGACTACAGCCGTATTGGCCTGATGTGCTTCCTTGCAGGCGTTGCCGCCTGGGAATGGGCGCGCATGGCCTCCAAGATGTACAAGGGGCCGGACATGCGGTTCCTTTCGTTTGCCTCCACTTTTGCACTCACGCTTGCGTGGACCCTTTCGAAGGGCGGCTACTTCGGGTTGCCCGCGGTGCCGTACGTGGTGGGCATGACCTTCCTCGTGATTTTTGCAGTCTATATTGGCGTTGCCTATGCGAAGGTCGAAATCGACCACCTGTTCCCCTGGCTCGTGATGCAGCTCGGGGCCCCGCTCTATATAGGGCTCTGGGGTGGCATGAACGTGCTCATGATGGGTAACGGCCAGGGCTTTGAACACTGCTATCCGTTTATCCTTGTGATGACATCCATGTGGCTCTGCGACACGGTGGCATACTTCTTCGGTAAGTTTGCGGCAGGCAAGGGCCCCTTCGGGAGGCACCCGTTTGCCCCGAGCATCAGTCCCAAGAAGACTTGGGAAGGTAGCATCGCCGGTTCCATCGCGACGATTGCATGGGTGGCCTACTGGGTCAAGTGCAGTGCGGCTCTCTCCAGCTTCAATATCGAATTCAACTGGGGCATCGCCATTGCGATTGGCGTGCTGCTCACTGTCGCGGGCCAGGCAGGCGACCTGCTGATGAGTGCCCTCAAGCGTTGGAGTGGCACGAAGGATTCGGGCAATTTGTTCGTGGGGCACGGCGGCGTGCTCGACCGCTGCGATTCGTTCTACCTCGCGGCCCCTGCACTCTACCTGGTGCTTGATTTCTTGCAGAAGCTTGCATAACGCAATTGTCTTCCCGGACAGGCAAAGTTTTCATTCCCGGCTTGGCCGGGATTTTTTGTTTTGAAAACATATAAAAACAACATTGACTGACTCTAAATAAATTTTTACATTTGAGCCGCGAAAATTCAAATGGCGAAAATACTGTTTTCCCAAAGGAGTAAAAATGAGATTTGTCAAGTTCCTCATGCTGGCGTTTGCGCTTTTGCTGGCTTCCTGCGCGAATCATTACCATCCAAATACGGCGGCTGTCGGAAGCCCGATTCCCGTGGAAAATCTCAAGATAAAAAGGATGGCTCCGATTTCGTATTCGTATGAATCGACCAATGTGGGTTGCTCTGAAATTGAGTTCCTCAAAAAATATGTCGGCAAGAAGATTAAACTTGAAGATGGAACCGTTCTTCGTATAGACAACATTATGGAATTGCACAAGGATGTGCATTCCCAGTCCATGCAAGTCAACGAAAAATTTAGTTGCTCGTTCTGGGGCCTTGCCGTTGAGTATGAAAAGTAAAAATCGGTAAGGTTGACCGTATGAAAAATTTCTTTGTCTTGATTGCTTTGCTTGCTGCATCTGTATTTGCTGCTGTCGGTGATGAGTTTGTCGAAGACCGTAGCAACGCTACTGATGAATTTGTCGAATTGACGACTGAATCTTCGGAGGTTATGACTGACACCGATATTAAAGAGAGTGTTGTTAAAACTGCGGAATCAGATCAGCCGATGGATACTATCGCGAAAAACGAGACTACGACAAGGCATCGCTTGGGCATTCATGAAAGATTGAATTATACGATGTTGCCGTATAATCGCATAAATGTCCAACCAGATCAGCCTTCGACGGATGCTTTTGGAATAAAGGACTATACGGGTATTATTTATGCGTATTACTTTAATGATTGGTTTGCGATAGTAACAGGTTTGGATTTTTTTATTCATTATATGAAAGAAAGAAATCCGGGTAGGGTAGTGGAAGAACGGGAGTCTGGCCTCTATTATGGAGGATATTACTATGAAAACTATGACGTTACCTATCGTTGGGAACCTTTAGATGAATATTCGATGCAGCATTGGGGAGTTACAATCCCATTGGCAGCACGATTGGATATTGCGCAGTTGTTTTGGCTTCAGGCAGGGGTTGAAATAGATATTCCTATGGGAGGAAAAATAAAGCAGTCTGGCCCGACCATAAATGAAGAGACGACAATTCCGTCGGGGGAATTGAAAAGAGGCGTAAGCATTGCATCTTCAATAGGGATTGCATTGCTTGGTGGTTCCCTGGAAATTGCACTTGTAGAGTCTGCGGCTTTATATAAGATTGATTTTTGCTATAGCAATGCACAACCGTTTTCTCTTGGCCTAGAAATGATTTATTGGTTCTTCTAGAACCTAACGTGAAAACGTATTTTCCTTCAAAGAGCCGGGAATCTTCCTGTGCTCTTTTTTTTATCTTTTGTTGCATAAAAAACGAGGCTTTAAAATGAAAAACGTAGTTCTTCTCGGTGCCACCGGTTCTATCGGCACCTCCAGCGTTGATGTTATCCACCAGCACTCCGATATCTTCAATCTTTATGCAGTCGCCGCGAATAGCAGTGTGGCGAAGGTTGCTGAAATCGTGCGCAAGTACAAGGTGGAACGCGTTTGCATGTTCAACGAGGCTGCAGCGAAGGAACTTGAAAAGGAACTCGGCATGAAGGTGCTCGCCGGCATGGAAGGCCTGTGCGAACTTGCTGCCGACCCGAAGGCCGACATCATCATCAACTCTCTGATGGGTGCCGTGGGTTGCCTCCCGACCATTACCGCCATCGAGCACGGCAAGCACGTGGCTCTCGCGAACAAAGAAACCATGGTCATGGCGGGCCCCGTGATTTGGGACAAATTGGCGGAAAACCCGAAGTCCTTCATCACGCCGATTGACTCCGAGCACAGCGCAATCTTCCAGTGCCTCGAGGGCGGCAAGCGCGAACACGAAGTGGAATTCCTCGAGATTACGGCATCGGGTGGCCCGTTCCGCGAATGGCCGATTGAAAAGTTCGAGAACATCACCGTGGCAGACGCCCTGAATCACCCGGTGTGGAGCATGGGCAAGAAGATTACCATCGACTCTGCCTCCATGATGAACAAGGGCCTCGAAGTTCTCGAGGCGCACTTCCTGTTCCACATTCCGTACGAACAAATTAAGGTCGTGGTTCACCCGCAGTCCATGGTGCATTCGCTGGTGCAGTTCCGCGACGGTTCCCTGATGGCACAGCTCGGCGCGCCCGACATGCGCATTCCTATCCAGGTGGCGCTCACTTGGCCCGACCGCCTTCCGCTCGATACCAAGCGTATCGACCTGCCGACGCTCGCGAAACTGACCTTCTTCGAGCCGGACTTCAATAAGTTCCGCTGCCTCGCCCTTGCGTTCGAGGCGGGCCGCCGTGGCGGTATCGTTCCCTCGATGATGAATGCCGCGAACGAAGTGCTTGTTGACGCATTCCTCAAGGGTAACCTCAAGTTCACCGACATTCCGCGCCATGTGGAAACCATTATGGCTGGTGCCCCGAACGTGACCGGTCACCTGACGCTCGACCAGGTTCTCGAAGCCGACGCCGAAGCCCGCAGACTTACCGCTGCGCTGATCAAGTAGTTTCGTTGTTTGGAATTTAGGGTATAATTCGAAAAAAGCCTCCGTAAAGGGGGCTATTTTTACATTTTTCGTCTTGATTCTGCACTGTAATAGTGCTTTTGGGCGAGAATAATATATGTTTATGGCATGAAGCCATTTCTTTACGCTATTCTGCTCCTGCTAGTTCTTTCGACAAATGTGTTCGCAACGTATGTTGCGGTGCTTGAAACTGTGGCAGATGAGAAGGCGAAAGATAGTGTTTCATTGTCTGATCGCCAATATTTGACGAATGTATTGCGTGAGCAGGCGGTAAAGGAACTCCCGGCCTCGCAGAACTACACCATCATGACTCGCGACAATATCAATGCGATGCTCCCTCCGGGCATGATCCTCGAGGAATGCGAGGGCAGTTGCCTTGCGGAAACCGGCAGGAACATTTCTGCAGATTATATATGCCAGGCACGCGTGGGCAATTTCGGTGGCATGTTAACGCTGACTGCGGAACTTTACGAAACGGCAGGGAACAAGCTTATTGCAAGTTTCAACGGGCGTGGTGCGAATGTGAACGAACTTCTGACAATTATTGAACAGAAGTCTCCTGATTTTTTCCGTAGCGCTAGGGAAATGACCACTTCGATTGCTACAGAAACAGAAAACGCCCAAATAGCAAGTGCCGATACGACAAACCTTGTTGCAGAAGAAACTAAACTTGAAGAAAAAACGTTGGTTGAACAGCCCTCCAATGAACCGAAGGATAAACCTGCCGTCAATGTTGGCGAGAGTGTCCCTGCGAATGTCGTGGTTCAGGAAAAAAGCCGCGTTGCACATTGGGTATTTTTTAGCATAGGTGGCGTGGTGGCTGCGACCGGCGGCGTGCTCGCCTATCTTGGAAACAAAAAGGCGAAAGAAGCTGCCGAGAGGGGTGAAAATGGTTGGAGAAGCACTGACCTAGAAGAAAATCGCGATGATGCGGAATCAGGCCAGACTCTGCGGGGTATAGGGCTTGTTGTACTTGCTGTTGGCGTTGTTGGCATGGGAATAAGTTTTGCTTTCTAGGAAACGTTGATTATGTTTTTTAATCTGATAAAGAGTGCCGTTGCACGGGGCATAGTGGTGAAGCAAGCAGTTGCAGGCTTTCTAATGCTTGCGTTTCTTGCGGCATGTACTGATTACGTTGAACAAATTGATGGACAGATAGAAGAGCGGGATGCGTATTACGATGCTTGGGCTGAATCTTCGATCAATCCTGGCGGTTACTATGTGGATCCTTCATATGCTTTTGAGGGAACGTTTGAAGACTCCCGAGATGGTCGGACCTACAGAATGGTTACCATTGGTTCGCAGACCTGGATGGCGGAAAACCTGAATTATGAAACGCCTAATAGTTATTGCTATGGTAATAATAATGCGAATTGTGATACGTATGGTCGGCTTTATACCTGGGCCGCGGCGATGGACAGTGCGGGTGAATGGAGTTCAAGTGGCAAGGGGTGTGGCAATGGAAAAATCTGTTTTCCGACATTCCCTGTAAGAGGCGCATGCCCCGATGGCTGGCATCTTCCGAGCATTGGAGAATGGATGGCCTTGAAGAGTGCTGCGGGTGAAGACCATTCGGATTATCAGGAATTCAATTTCAAGCTCCTGTCTAAAACGGGTTGGAACGGCGATAAAGAACATACCGATGATTATGGCTTTTCGCTGTTACCTGGCGGAGCCAAGATGAATAGCGGAAAGTATTTGTATGAAACTACTCGGGCATATTTCTGGGCAGTTGGCGAAGACGGTGCCAATTCTGCTACGGGAATATTATGGAGATCGGGTGAAGAAACGTGGGGAGAAAGTGACGAAAAGTATTTTGGGTTCAGTGTTCGCTGTGTTAAGGATATTGCCGAAAAGGATACTGTGGAAAGACATCGTGTTTCTTATGGTTCGCTAACCGACTACCGAGATAATTACGTCTACAAGACTGTAAAAATCGGTACACAAACCTGGATGGCAGAAAACCTTAATTATCACAAGAATGATAGTTATTGTTATGAAGAAGATGACTCTAATTGTGATAAGTATGGACGCCTTTACAAATGGGACGCTGTAGCCACGGGCGTTTGCCCCTATGGCTGGCACTTGCCTTCACGAGCGGAATGGGATACCTTGTTCATAACGGTGAATGATGGACAAGAGGATGCGACAAAGCTCAAGGCCACCTCAGGCTGGAACGATTATCAAGAGGGACGTGGCAACGGTGTGGATACCTATGGGTTTTCTGCCCTTCCGGGAGGGCGGCTCCAAGCGGACGGGTTCAGTGAAATTGGCAATAGTGCGTATTTCTGGGCTACTACTGAAAATGAAGAACACGCTAGTGCTGAGTATTTATGGTTGTATTCTGCTCCGTACGACAACGCGTATTTTTACACAGGTGAAGAAGACTTTGGATTTTCCGTACGTTGCGTAAAGAATAATGACCCGGAACCATTGTGGGGCTCCTCGTTCTTTTGGAGCGGGGCTGATGGCGTAGGTCGTGTTGAGACTGATTTTGACGACGAGGATGGAACATCAGGTTTCTGGTATGCTTATAATGACTCTGCAGAAGGGGGTTCATCGTCTGTCATCTTCCCGTCCGATGTTGAGAAAAATGAGTGGGATGATTTTTTTGGCCCGCTTGTTGAGGTGTATGGGGGCATCAAAGCGACGGTAACTTTCGGCGATGTCGTTGACCCTCCGTATGCGGGTGTTGCGTTTAATATTAAGGGCCATAAGCGTGAAGGCGTTGATATTTCCAACTGGGGCGGAATTTGTATAACTTACAAATCGGACAGTAAAAGTTTCAACATAGAAATTGTTGCTGAAGAGGGTGCATATACGGTTGATTATGAAAAAATTATCTGGAGGGTTGTTCCGAAGACTGCAACGGAATTTAAGACATATGAAATTCCGTGGGAAAATTTTAATTCTTATATGGCCAATCCAGAAAATCTGAAAGCGGTTCTTTCTGATGCAGCTGTTATCAGGTTAAATTTTGAAGGCTCTGCCGGAACATCTAATGATTTTTTTGTTAAAGCAATAGGTAGTTTGAGTCAATGCGAGTAGCATATATTGTGTTTTTAACTAGAATAATATAATTTTCCAATATGAAGATATACATTAAAGTTCTTATACTCCTGCTGGCTTTGTCGGCCAATGCGTTCGCAACGTATGTTGCGGTGCTCGAGACCGTTGCAGACGAAAAAGCCAAGGATAGTGTTTCGCTATCCGACAGACAGTACCTCACGAACGTGTTGCGCGAGCAGGCCGTGAAGGAACTGCCTGCCACGCAGAACTACACCATCATGACCCGCGATAACATCAATGCGATGCTCCCTCCGGGCATAGTCCTTGAGGAGTGCGAGGGGAGCTGCCTTGCCGAAACCGGCCGAAACATTTCTGCCGATTATATATGCCAGGCTCGAGTAGGAAATTTTGGTGGAACACTCACGTTGACAGCGGAACTTTACGAGACTGCAGGCAATAAACTTATCGCGAGTTTTAATGGGCGTGGAGCCAACGTGGTGGAACTTTTGGCGCTCATTGAACAGAAATCTCCGGACTTTTTCCGTAGCGCCAGGGAAATGACTGAATCTGCCGCAAAGGAAGCTGAAATTGCCAAGACAGCGAGTGCCGATACAGTAAAGCCTGTTGCAGAAGAGGTTAAAGCAGAGGAAAAGCCTCTTGTTGAAAAGGCTGTCGATGAGCTGAAAGCCGAACCCGTTACGAACGTTGGCGAGAGTGTCCCGACGAATGTCGCGGCTCAGGAAAGCAGTGGCGTGGCACATTGGGTGTTCTTCAGCATAGGCGGTGCGGTGGCGGTAACCGGAGGAGTTCTTGCCTATCTGGGAAACAAAAAGGCAAAAGATGCTGCCGAGAAGGGCGGGGACTATATTCATGATTTTGAACACAATCGTTCTAGGGCTGAATCAGGCCAGACCTTGCGGGGCATAGGGCTTGTTGTGCTTGCAGTCGGTGTTGCTGGAATGGGGATAAGTTTTGCGTTTTAGGAATACCAAAAGCCTTCTTTTGTTGGTCTGTGCCGTGCTGTTCTTGCTTGGCTGCACGGATTATGTTGAGCAAATTGACGAACAGATAGAAGAACTCGAGGCTCATCAAAAATTGTGGGTCGAGAATACTGTTTCTGAGTCCGAAGTTGTTGTGGATTCTAGTAGTGTTTTTGAAGGGACTCTCGAAGATGATCGAGATGGGCAAGTCTACAGGACGGTTACTATCGGTACGCAGACCTGGATGGCGGAAAACCTGAATTTTGATGTGACGGGTAGCTATTGCTATGATGACAATTCTTCAAATTGCGAGGAGTACGGTCGGCTTTATACTTGGTCGGCTGCGATGGACAGCTCGGCAATCTACAGCTCAAATGGCAAGGGCTGCGGGAAAGGGAAAATCTGCTTTCCTACATATCCCGTAAGAGGGGTGTGTCCGAGCGGTTGGCATCTTCCCAGTTATGGCGATTGGAGTACGCTGCTTTCTGCAGTTGATCACGATAGATTTATGGTTTCGGATGTAAAGCTCAAATCGAAAAGCGGATGGCAAGAAGAATGGCATGACGGTACGAATATGGACGGCAACGGTTCAGATGAATATGGTTTTTCGATAATTCCTTCAGGTGCCAAGATTGTCAATGGAAAATACTATTACAAGGGATCCAAAGCGTATTTTTGGCTGTCTACAGAACCGAATAGAGACTATGCGGATAATTACTATATAGGCTCTAAGGAGAACTCTTCCTTGTCGAACGATTACAAACAGTATGCGTTTAGCGTTCGCTGTGTTAAGGATGTCGTCGAAGAAAAACCGGAGATGACATCTTCTAGCGAAACTCCGGAATCAAGTAGCTCTGCTGAATCTAGCAGCTCGCAAAAACCGAGTAGTTCTGCAGATGGAATAAATTCTTTCTTGGATGAACGTGACGGTACGGTTTATAAGATGGTCACTATTGGCGACCAGGTCTGGATGGCGGAAAACCTCAAGTACGAGGTGGATAGCAGTTTCTGTTTTATGGATAAACCCATTAACTGTTCCGAGTTTGGTCGGCTTTACACATGGGTTGCTGCGAAAGATGTTTGTCCCGATGGTTGGCATCTGCCGGCATACGCAGAATTTAAAACATTGATTTCTACGGTAGGTGGTGAAGATGTTGCCGGGAAAATGCTCAAGTCAAAAGACGGATGGCTTGATGGTTTGTTTGACGATTTGTATATAAGCGGCAATGGCACCGATGATTATGGCTTCTACGCTTTGCCTGCGGGCAAAAGACGCTCAAGTGCGGGCTGTGAAGGATTCGGCTATTGCATAGGCTTCTGGAGCTCTACTGAAATCAAGGGCCTCGACAATGATCGTGGTGAGGCTGCGTATTATATGTATTTAAATACTGGGGATAAGACGCTTATGTTTTACGGGTATTCTGATGAAGGCCTCTATGTCCGTTGTGTAAGGGGTGAGCCTCAAGAGAATCCTCCGATGTATGTTTCTTCTCCGTCATCTTCGGGTGCATCGTCATCAGCTTCGTCTTCTTCGAGTGAAGAGGATGACAAATCATCTTCTAGCGAAAAAACTGCGTATAGTAGTTCGGAAGGATCGAGCAGTTCAAATAGTTCTTCTTCAAATTCATATTCTTCTTCAAGCAATGCAGCCTATGTGGAACCTTGCAAAGTTGAGGTGGAATACGAACCTTCCAAAACTATGATGGAAGATAATTGCGAGTACGGAACCTTGACGGACGAACGCGATGGACAGACTTATGGAACCGTGAAAATTGGCACGCAGACTTGGATGACGGAGAATCTCAATTATGAAATAGAAAATAGTTTCTGCTTTGGAGGTAGTGAAGGGCCTTGCGCAGGCTATGGCAGGCTTTACTATTGGTCGATGGCTATGGATAGTGCGGGCATTTGCCCAAGCGGATGGCACTTGCCTTCAAAAGAAGAATTTGAAATGTTAGTCAATTCAGTCGGTGGGCCCGATATAGCGGGGAAAATGCTCAAATCTACCCAAGACTGGTCAAGGGCTGCTGGTATAGATGCTTATGGGTTTAATGCTTATCCTATGGGCGGTATGAGTGACCATGAAAGTTATTGGAGCTCTTCTGAGACCGGTGATGACGGCGCGTACATTTTATATTTCGATTACGGCACCAGTGCTGCAAACTTGATTGATGAGAGTAAGACAGAAGGATTATCTGTCCGTTGCCTAATGGATTAGCGCTATGTTGTGGCTCAGGAACCTCAATCGATTATTCATTGCGTTCGTCTTCTTGGCGTTCCTTTCTGCGTGTACTGACTATGTAGAACAGATTGACAGCCAGATAGATGAATACAATGCTCATGAGCGGGCTTTCGAAGAAAGCACAATGCGTACTGCCGATTACTATGTGGAGCCTAAAAGTACTTTCGAGGGCACACTTGAAGATTCCCGTGATGGCCGCGTCTACAAAACGGTTACCATTGGCTCGCAGACTTGGATGGCGGAAAATCTGAATTTTGAAGTTGAAAATAGCTACTGCTATAATGATGATTCCGAAAATTGTGTTAAGTATGGCCGTCTGTACACATGGGCTACGGCGATGGATAGCGCCGGCAAGTGGAACGACAGTGCCAAAGGTTGCGGATATGGGAAAATATGTGTTCCGACTTATCCTGTAAGGGGTGTGTGCCCCGATGGTTGGCATGTCCCCAGTTATGGGGAATGGGAAACATTGAGGACGGCTGTTGGAGGAAACCTGGATTCAACAATTATTTGGGATAACAACATTGCCGCTGAATATGATTATGGCTTTACAGTACTCCCCGCAGGAGCCATGATTGCCAATGGCAAATATTCCTATGAGGGGAAGAGTACGTTCTTTTGGACTTCGTCAGAACAGAATAAAAAAAATGCAATAAGTTATTATCTTCATGGCAGAGGTGACGAAGATTATTTTATAAAGAGTTTTGGATACAGCGTCCGCTGTGTTAAGGATGTCGTTGAAAAAAGGCCGGTAGAATCGTCTTCAAGCCAAAAGACGGAATCGAGTAGTTCCGAAATAGAAAAAGGATCTTTTACTGACGCACGGGATGGGCAAAGTTATAAGACGGTTGTCATCGGCGATCAGGTCTGGATGGCTGAAAACCTCAACTATAAAGTTTACCCGAGTTATTGTTTTGACAATGAAGAATCTAACTGTGAACTATATGGGCGCTTGTATGCCTGGAGTGCTGCGATGTCTGCTTGCCCTAGCGGCTGGCACCTTCCTTCGAAGGATGAGTTTGAAACGTTGCTTTCCGCAGTAGGTGGGCAAGAATTTGCGGGTAAGAAACTTAAGTCGTCTGAAGGTTGGAATGGTGATGGTAATGGTACTGATGCCTATGGCTTTTCTGCGCTACCAGCCTGTAAATCGCAAATCAGTGGGTCTTGTGATGGAATCGGTTATTGCACGCATTTCTGGAGTTCCACTATTGCAGATGACGCCGAAAAGAATCCTTACAATATGTATTTGTATCACAATCAGGCTAAGGCTTCTTTGACGTCTAATTGGGATCGGGAAGAAGGGTATTCTGTTCGTTGCGTGAAGGGGGAACCGTCGTCATCTAGTGCTGAATCTGAATCGTCTTCGTCTAGTAGCGTTAGGAACGTGATTGAGAATCCCTTCACGGATTCTCGTGATGGCAATGTTTACAGGGTTGTGAGTATTGGCTCGCAGACCTGGATGGCGGAGAACCTGAATTTCGAAACAGAGGACAGTTATTGCTACCAGGACTCGGTAGAAAATTGCGCTAGATATGGCCGTTATTATAAATGGTCTGCAGCGTTGAATGCTTGCCCTGGTGGCTGGCACTTGCCGACGAAGGAAGAGTATGAAACGTTGATAAAAAATGTGGACGGCGATGTTGCTAGTGGGACTGCTCTCAAGTCTGTTGATGGCTGGACAAGGGCCACTCCGGCCTTGGATACTTATTCCTTTACAGGATACCCTGCTGGCTACAGGGATGGCGAAGAAGTTTTTGTTGCCGAGGGTGCTGGCGTTTTCTTCTGGACTGATAGTGAGGGTGATGGTAATAATGCGTATGGCATGCTTTTGCAATATGATGTTGGCGATGCCGAAATATCGGATTTTTCAAAGGATTACGCTCTCTCCGTCCGCTGCGTGAAGGACTAAAGTTTCACTTTGTTTACGTTGGTTGTAAGGCTCCACAACGGAATTGTATTCCGTGTGGTGTTGCCTGCCTTTCCTTAGTATAGATTTCCATATGGGTCGCTCCCGGTGTCGGGAGTGGGTCTTTATGGAGTAGAATATGAAAAGCATTTTCATGGCTTCGTGCCTTTTGATGGTGACGATGGCCTTTGCTCAGGGCTTTGGCGGCCAGCAATCTAGTGGCAACATGGAGTATTCCGAAAAGTTCGCCGACCAGAATTATGCTGGTGATGGAAAAACCTACCATATGGTAGATATCTACCTCCCGAAAGAAACGAAGGATAGTTACCCGGTGGTCATCCACACTTATGGCAGTGCCTGGAGCCAGAATAATTCCAAGGGAAGCGCCGACCTGAATACCATTTGTGCGGCATACCTCAAGGCGGGTTATGCCGTAGCGACCCCGAACCACCGTTCGGCAAGCGATGCCATCTATCCGGCGCAGTTGCACGACCTCAAGGCTGTGGCTAGGTTCTTGCGAGGCAATGCCGCCAAGTACAAGATAGACACGTCGTTTATTGCCATGTCCGGTTTTTCTTCGGGCGGGCACCTTTCGAGTCTCGTAGCGACTACCTGCGGCCTTACAGAAGGCAAGTCCGGTTCCGTGACGGTTGACCTTGTTGGTAATCTTGGCGAGTTTACGTCGTTCAGCAGCTGCATTGATGGAGCCGTGCTCTGGTCGCCCCCGACCGACATTTACACGATGAATCCCATCAACAACTTTATGGGTTCGGGAACCTACGAGGGCGCCTTCATTGGCGTTGAACGTGAAGGCAATAAGGACAAGTGGATGGTCGCGAGTTCTCCGTATTATGCAAGTGAAGATGACCCTCCGGTAATTCTTTTCCATGGTACTTCTGACCAGATTGTGAACAAGGAACAGAGCCAGGAACTCTACGATTCCCTCAAGAACCACAACGTGGTGACGGAACTCGTCTCGGTACAGGGCGGTACCCACGGGGGTAACGAAATGTATGCGGCCGAAAACCTTGCCAAGGCGGTTGCCTTCCTGAACCAGGCTCGCGAAGCGAAGGCTGCCGCGGTTGTTGTTCCGCAGGATACTTCCGTGACCGACACCTCGTTGACGGATACCTCGGTCGTTGCGGGTGACTCGATTCCGCCGGCTGCCGGGGATACCCTGACGCGCATGATGGTAAGCCACGCATCGCTGGTGCCTATCCGGTTACAGGGGAACAGACTTTTCGCGGGAACTGCTACCGAATATGGTTTTGCGGTTGTTTCCGTGGATGGCACCCGTGCCTGGCATGGTACTTTCCGGGGCACTCTGGACCTGTCCAAGCTCCCCTCGGGTGTATATGCCGTTGTCGTGAAATCGCCTTTTGGGGTGCAAAAAAGCCTAAAATTCTTCAAAAAATAGCGGTGGGTACGCCTGTATCCAAATTCATGCGTAAAATGTAGGTTTTATGCGTTTTTTGCCGATATATTTATATCAGGATAAATTTCAACAGGAGTGCCCCAGATGCTCAAGCTAGGCTTAAAACAGTATGCTGCCGTAACGCTTTCCCTTGCAACTGCCGCGTCGGCTGCAACGGCTTACATCAACCAGGTGGGTTACCGCACCGCTGATACCAAGGAATTCGCATTGGTCGATGGTTCCGGGCCGGTCGAAATCGTCGATGGTAGTGGCACCACGGTATTGACTGCAACTCCGTCTGCGGCATCGAACTGGTCCCCGAGTGGGCAGAGCGTCCAGCTCGTTGACTTTTCTGACCTGAAGACTCCGGGAACCTACTCCATCAAGGTTGGCGGACAGGTTGTCCGTAACGACCTGAAGATTGCCGACAAGCCTTTTGAAGATGTGGCTAAGGCATCGCTCAAGTGGTACTATTACCAGCGTGCCTCCATGGCCCTGGAAGAAACCTATGCCGGGCAGTGGAAGCGTGCTGCGGGCCATACGAACGAGACTGCTCAGCTCCATAAGTCTGCCGGTTCGGGCACGCTCCAGTCGAGCAAGGGCTGGTACGATGCCGGTGACTACGGTCGCTACATCGTGAACTCGGGCATCACCACCTACACGCTCCTCTCGCTTTACGAGCACTTCCCCGATTATTTCAAGACGCTCAAGTGGAACATTCCCGCCGACGGAAGCCTTCCGGACCTGCTTGCCGAAATCAAGTATAACCTGGATTGGATGCTCACCATGCAGGCGAGTGATGGCGCTGTCTACCACAAGTTGACCACGCTCCAGTTCCCGGGCGACGTGATGCCCGCGAAGGATACGGAACAGCTCTATGTTATCGGTAAGGGCACTGCTGCCACGTTTGACTTTGCCGCCGTGATGGCCGTGGCCGCCCGCGTGTACAAGCCTTTCGATGCGTCGTATGCCGCCAAGTGCCTTGAGGCTGCCAAGAGTGCCTATGCCTGGGGTGCCGCAAATCCGAATGTCAAGTTCAACAATCCTAGCGATGTTGGTACAGGTTCCTATGCTGATGGCTCGCTTGGCGACGAGAAGGACTTTGCCGGTACGGAACTCTTCGTGACGACGGGCGATGCCTCGTACAAGACTTCCGATGCATCCCACAACCTGCCGGGTTGGGCCGATGTTTCGGGCCTTGCGACTTACGGCAAGGCGACGCACGCTACTGAGTTCGGTGCTGTGGCCCAGACGGCAAAGGATACCTTGCTGCGCGTGGCCGATGAATTCGAGGCCCGCTCTACGACGGGTTTCGGTGTCGTGATGGGCAAGGATGATTTCTACTGGGGTTCCAACTCCGTGGCGGGCAACCAGGGCGTATGGCTTTTGCATGCCTACTACCTGACCGGCGAGAAGAAGTACTATGTCGCGGCGACCAAGGTGCTCGACTACCTGCTCGGCAAGAACCCGCTTGATATGTCGTTCGTGACGGGGTACGGGACCAAGTCTCCCATGCTGCCGCACCACCGTCCGAGCACGGCCGATGGCGTGAAGGATCCGGTCCCTGGCATGCTTGTTGGCGGCCCGCAGCCCGGTGGCGAGGATATCGGCACGAAGGACTGGGAATGTAAGGATTACAGGACCGGGAAGCCTGCGACATCCTATACCGACGACCGCTGCAGCTATGCGACGAACGAGGTGGCGATTAACTGGAATGCCCCGTTTGCCTACCTTGCTGGCGCCATCGAGGCGATTAACGCTGGCCATGCCCCGAGCTTTGCGGTGGATGGCGTGGCCCGTACGGCTATCAGGCCTGCAATGGCACGCAAGGTTCGTGCGGAGCAGGGCCCGAAGCTCCGCTTTGGCGACCAGATGCTCTATATCGAGATGGGCGACAAGCGCTTTGACCTGCGCGGTCACAGGCTGCACTAGGCCGGTATGGCCTGCCTTTGGGCCGGTACTGCTGTTCTGATACACTTGATACACTTTGATACGATTTTTGCTAATTGGCGGCTCTGTAGGGGCCGCTTTTCTTTATATTACTCTCTGGTGCATGGAACTTTCTTGCGCAAGAGAGGACTGTTTTGGAAACGAATAAGATTAAGCTGGTCGCAGCCGTTGCTGCGGTGACCGCTACTTTCTCGACGGCTTTTGCCGCCAATGCCTACATCAACCAGATAGGGTTTCGCCCCTCCGACCCGAAGGAATTTTCGCTGGTCGGCGCTTCGGGCAATGTCGAAATCGTGAACGCGTCGGGCCAGACGGTCCTTACGGTAACGCCGGGTGCAGCATCTTACTGGGATGCGAGTGGCCAGAACGTACAGCTGGTGGATTTCTCCGAACTTAAGGCCGAAGGCAAGTACTCTATCAAGGTGGGCGGGCAGGTGCTCCGCCAGGATCTCGTGGTGAAGGAGAACACCTTTGCTGACGTATACAAGGCTGCCATCAAGTGGTTCTACTACCAGCGTGCATCGATGGCTCTTGAAAGTTCCTATGCGGGCCAGTGGAGCCGCGCCGCGGGCCACACGAACGCTACGGCCAAGCTCCATAATTCTGCCGGCTCGGGCACCATAAATTCGAGCAAGGGCTGGTACGATGCCGGCGACTATGGCCGCTATATCGTGAACTCGGGCATTACCACCTACACGCTTCTCTCGCTCTACGAGCACTTCCCGGAATTCTTCAAGACTGCCAAGTGGAACATCCCTGCCGACGGCAGCCTTCCGGACCTGCTTGCCGAAATCAAGTGGAATCTGGACTGGATGCTCACCATGCAGGCATCTGACGGCACTGTCTACCACAAATTGACCTCGTTGCAGTTCCCGGGCGATGTGATGCCCGCGCAGGACAATTCCGAACTCTACGTAATCGGCAAGAGCGCCGAGGCCGCATTTGACTTTGCCGGCGTGATGGCGGTTGCCGCCCGCGTGTACAAGCCGTTTGATGCGAACTATGCGAACAAGTGCCTGGAAGCCGCGAAGAAGGCCTACAGCTGGGGCTCGAATAACATGAATGAGCACTTTACGGCGAACCCTTCCGGTGTTGCGACGGGCGCCTACGAGGGTTCCGATGCGACCGATGAGAAACTTTTTGCGGGCACGGAACTTGCGATTACCACGGGCGATGCATCTTACAAGCAGTCGGGTACCTCGCCGTATGTTTCCTGGTGGGGAGGATTGGATGGAATTGCGACTTACGGCAAGGCGACGCATGCATCCGTGTTTAGCGATGCGGGCGAAGCCAAGCAGAAGATTCTCTCTACGGCCGATGGTTTCGTGGACCGTACCAAGTCGGGATTTGGCGTGGTGATGTCGAAGGAAGACTTTCAATGGGGTTCCAATGCGTCTGCTGCAAACCAGGGCGTGTGGCTGCTGCATGCCTACTACCTCACTGGCGACGAGAAATACTACACGGCTGCATTGAAGGCGCTTGATTACATGCTCGGCAAGAACCCGCTCGATATGTCGTTCGTGACGGGTTTCGGCACCAAGTCCCCGATGCACCCGCACCATCGCCCGAGTACTTCGGATAACATAACGGATCCGATTCCCGGGATGATTGTGGGTGGCCCGCAGCCCGGTGGCGAGGATGTGGGTTCTGCCGCCGAATGGAAGTGCGCTGATTATAGGACGGGCTTTGCGGCGACGGCCTACACCGACCAGCAGTGCAGTTACGCGACGAACGAGGTGGCCATCAACTGGAACGCTCCGCTTGCTTACCTGGCTGGTGCGCTCGAGGCGATTAACGCGGGCTATGCTCCGTCATTCGCTGCGGCAGGTGTTGCGAGGAAGAACTCCAGCGCAACGTCTTCCAGTTCGTCTGCGGTGGAGTCGAGTTCCTCCGTTGGGCCGCAGTCCAGTTCCTCCGTCAATCCGGTATCTAGCTCGTCTCAGTGGAACCAGACTCAGTCCAGTTCTTCGCAGTGGAATCCGTGGGGCACGAGCAGCAGTGCCATAACGGCGATTCGCGAGATTGCCCCGGCTGCCGCTCCGGTTGACGCAACTCCGCGCCTCCGCGTGAAGGACTTCAAGTTGTTTGTCGAGAAGAACGGCAAGCGCTACGACCTCAAGGGCAATAAACTGCGTTAAATCCTCAAAAAAAAGCGAATTTCCACAAGGCCGGCATTTTTGCTGGCCTTTTGTGCATATTCCAACTTGGAATAGTCGGAAGTAAGTTTCCTGTACGTTTTTTTTATGCTTTGTGTACTTTAGATTACATATCCCGTTCTAAATCTAAAACTCAAACCCCCGGAGGTTCACAATGTTGAACAAACTCGTCTCCTCGGCGATAGCCATAGGTCTTGCTGCACCATTCTGTATGGCAGAGATAACAGTGATAAACGACTTCGAAGAATCTGCTGACGCCGCGTTTACCTACGACCATAATGGCTGGGATGGGAGCGGAAGTCTGGGAAATGACAAGAATGAAGAGGGGTATTACATCATTCGTATGGCGGAAGCCGCGGCCGGTGGATCTGAGTATGGAATTGGCGCGTTCATGAATGATGGGGATATCGTGGGCTTCACGCTGGGCCTCGATGTTTCCGATGTTGATGGGTGCCCTATAATCTCTTATGATTATAAGGGTGCATCGCATTCGTTCCAACTGGTTTCCGATGTAGACGACCAGAGTTCAGGTATATTCCATCAGATTTCGCAAATGGGTTCTGGAGTGTGGAGTAAAGCGACTATAAGGGTGGCGGATACAAGGCGTAGGGGAAGTTTCTCTTTGGACGAGGAATCTATTATCCAGTTCCGCTGGGATGTCAGGGCGAATTCTTCGTTGACGTACCTCTATATTGATAACGTAAAGTGTATTGTTCCGCAAGAATACGACATCTCGTTCTACGTAGGTGACGAACTGAAGGAAACGAAAAAAGTCTCTGAGGGCGAAATTCCGGAATATACCGGTGATCCCCTGATAAAGGAATCCAGCGAAACGCATGATTACTTCTTTGCCGGTTGGAACCCCAAGCTTGTTCCTGCTACAGAGAATGCTTCTTATACTGCAGTGTTCGACAGCTCAGTCATTTACAAGATTCCCGAAGGTGAGACGGTCTTGATTGCCGACTTTGAAACGGGTGAATTTACTTCCGCTTGGGGTGGCGTGTTCTATTACTACTCCGACGCGACAGAATGTAATGAGTACGGTTGTGGCGGTTCTGACTTGTCTTACGATATCGTTGATGGCGACAATTCCAAGAATCTCAAGTTGACGTTTATGCTCAATCACGGTGCGCTGACGTACCAGTATGCGGGCCTTACGATGGATGTTGCCGCAGAGGGTGGTACGAGGAATATCAGCACATGTAAGGTTCTCCGGTACGATTACAAGGGCGCTGCGCACAATTTCAGGGTGCAGTCGGGTATAGATGTTGGTTACCAGTACCACCAGAAAGAAATTGAACCTGCGGACGAATGGACTCCGATGACAATTATTCTTGCAAACGATTTGAATCAGCCTAGCTGGGCTGAACTTACTGCGGATATTGACGACGTGCTGAGACAGGCGACTGCCATTGAATGGCAGATGACTTCCGGCGCCACCAATGGTACTTTGGAAATCGACAACGTGCGCTGCTCCAATATCCCGGTTTACAACATTGCGTTTATGTATGGCGAGGATACTGTAGAAGTGCAGAAGGTCCCCGATGGCGATATGCCGAAATGCGTTGGATGTGCTGATTTCGAGAAGGATCCGACGGACCAGTATGAATACAGTTTCAACAACAAGTGGAACCCTGCAATTGTTGCGGCTGCCGGGAATACTGCATACACGATGGTTTGGGATTCTACTCTCCGTTCGTACACTGTTTCCTTTATCAACGAGAACGGGAATGAACTCCAGTCGGGCTCGTGGGTTTATGGTACTACGCCTACGTACAGTGGCGAGACTCCGGTCAAGGTCGGGGATGCCCAGTATTCCTACACCTTCGAAGGCTGGGCGCCCGAAATTGTGGCTGTGACCGGCGAGGCGGAATACACGGCGCAGTTCACTCCGGTTGTGAACAGTTACGTGGTCAAGTTCGTCAATGACGATGGGACTCAAATTGATTCTACTGTTCAAGAATACGGAACAAGCGTTGCGGAACTTGCGAAGAGGTTGACTCCGACAAAAACGGATTCGGAAGGTCTCCTGACATATACGTTCGATGGCTGGTCACCTGAAATTGATGAAGAAACCATTGTGACGGGAAATGTCGTCTATACTGCAACCTATAAGGTTGGAGACAAGTACACTGTTACCTTTATGAATGGAAGCGAGGTGCTGCTGAAACTTTTGGTGGATGAAGGCGAAACGCCAGTATATACGGGAACTGCTCCGGCTAGGGATGCGGATGCTCAGTTCGTTTACTCCTGGAATGAAGATGATGGATGGGATAAACCGCTGGGTCCTGTGACTAAGTCTGTAACCTATATGGCCAAGTTCAACAGCACGCTTCAGGTGTACAACATTACGTTCAAGGATGATAATGGCACTGAGATTGCTACCAAGGAATTTACGTATGGGACGTACATTAGCGATGAGGATGCCCCGGAATTTTCTAGGACTGAAGCAGACTGGAACGACCAATTTGATTTCCCGAATTACTCTTGTTCCTGGCCCGAAATGCCGATGGTTACAGGCGCTGCTACCTATACGGCCCAATGCCAGTACCGCGTGACGTTTGTATATAACGATTGGGACGCCTCTTCCGAAGGTTATGCCTATGGTGCAACGCCTGTTCCAGATATGGAGAGGGCGGAAAAGAGTCCTGATGTTGCAACTGTCTACACGTTTACGGGCTGGAATCCGGCCATTACGGCTGTCGGCCAGCATTCGGCGACGTATGTTGCTCAGTATAGCTCGAACCCGCGCCAGTACTACGTGAAGTTCGTTGCCGGAAGCGAGGTGATCGATTCGACGATGTACGATTACAATACTCCTGCGGCCGATGTGGTGGTGCCGCCGGATCCGACAAAGCCCTCGACGGAAAATTACTCCTACGAGTTTGTTGGCTGGAACAAGCAGATCGTGGATGTGAAGCAGAACATGATGTATGTGGCCGTGTTTGAGACGGTGGATCGCAAGTACCTCGTGACATTTGACGTCGCCGGTGTGCAAACTTCCGCGGAATACGCTTACGGTACCGCAGCCGCAGACATTGTGCTGCCGGAGGATCTGACGAAGCCTGCTACGGCTCAGTACTCTTACACGTTCAAGTCCTGGGACAAGGAACTTGCCGAGGTGACGGAGGCTGTGACCTACACGGCTGTATTTGACAGCGTTGTGAATGGTTACCAGATTACGTTCGATGTGAACGGCACGGAGACTTCTGCTGAATACGCATACGGTACCGCTGCCGCAGACATTGTGCTGCCGGAGGATCTGACGAAGCCTGCAACGGTGCAGTACACGTACACGTTCAAGTCTTGGGACAAGGAAATTGCCGAGGTGACGGAGGCTGCGACCTACACGGCATTGTTCGACAGCACTGTGAACAAGTACCTTGTGAAGTTCGTGGTCGATGGCAAGGTTGATTCTGCGCAATATGCCTATGGCACGAAGGCTGCGGACATTAAGTTGCCTGCAACGGACAAGGCAGCAACGGCGCAGTACACGTACACGTTCAAGTCTTGGGACAAGGAAGTTGTCGACGTGACGGCTGCGGCTACCTATACGGCTAAGTTCGACAGCACGGTGAACAAGTACCTGATCAAGTTCGTGGTCGATGGCAAGGCCGATTCCGCGCAATACGCCTACGGCACGAAGGCTGCGGATATCAAGAAGCCTGCAACGGAAAAGAAGGCCACGGCGCAGTACACGTACACGTTCAAGTCCTGGGACAAGGAAGTTGTCGACGTGACTGCCGCCGCGACATACACGGCTGTGTTCGACAGCACGGTGAACAAGTACCTGATCAAGTTCGTGGTCGATGGCAAGGCTGATTCTGCAACATACGCCTACGGCACGAAGGCTGCGGACATCAAGAAGCCCGCTACGGAAAAGAAGGCGACTGCCCAGTACACGTACACGTTCAAGTCTTGGGACAAGGAAGTTGTCGACGTGACCGCTGCCGCGACTTACACGGCGGTGTTCGACAGCACGGTGAACAAGTACCTGATCAAGTTCGTGGTCGATGGCAATGTCGTGGATTCTGCGATGTATGCCTACGGCACTGCCGCCAAGGATATCAAGGTGCCCGAAGCGACGAAGAAAGACACCAAGGACTCTACGTTCACCTTCGATGGCTGGGACAAGAAGGTTGCCGACGTGACGGAAAATGTGACCTATACGGCTAAGTTCACTTCGAAGACCGGCATCGCTGTCGCGAAGGCTCCCAACAGTTTCAAGTTCGGGTTTGCGAACAACGAACTCACTGTGGTTCAGCCGAGCTCCTCGATGGTGCGAGTGCAGGTGTTTGACCTGACGGGCCACTTGGTGGAATCCTTCAGCGAAACGGTTGCGGGTTCCCAGAGCTTCAGCCTCGCTCACCTGAATCAGGGCACTTACATGGTGCGCATCATGAGCAAGAGCCAGATGCGGACTGCAAGGATTATCGTGAAGTAGTCTGATATCGCAGCGTCCGCTTTGTCATGGCGAGCCGACGGCGTGGCCATCACTAACCCGCGTTGTCATCCCCGCATGGCTCGGCATAAGGCCGCTGAGCTTGTCATCTCCGCTTTTTAATTAGTCATCCCCGCTTTTTCATTAGTCATCCCCGCGTAGGCGGGGATCTTTTTGCTAAATTGCCGAGAGTATGGAAACGATTTTCTCCAACGTTGTGATGTTCGTGCTGGGCCTCTTGGCGCTCAGTTTCCTCGTGACGATTCACGAGCTCGGCCATTTTTTGGTCGCGAAGTGGAATAACGTCAAGGTGAACACGTTCAGCATCGGGTTCGGCAAGAAGTTGATCCGCTACAGGCGTGGCGAGACGGAGTACTGCATTTCGGCCATCCCGTTCGGTGGTTACGTGGCCATGTCGGGCGAGAATCCGGATACGCTCGAGGAGGGCGAGGTCCCTGACGAGCGCGATTTCGTGGCGAAGTCTGTTGGTGCCCGCGCGGCGATTGCATTTGCGGGCCCGTTCATCAATATCGTGTTTGCGTTCGTGCTCCTGATGGTGCTCTACATGGTGGGCGTGCAGGAACCTGCGACAAACGAACTTATTGTGGGCTTTGTCGCGAAGGATTCTCCGGCGGCAGCTGCGGGCATCCAGCCGGGCGATACCATTACAGCGATGAACGGCAAGCCCACGCAGGGCTGGGACGATTTCCGCGAGCAGATTGGCGTGAGTCTCGGGGCTAGTGTTCCCCTCACGGTACATCGCGGTGGCGAACCGCTTACCCTCACCGTCGTTCCCGAAGAACTCGTGATTCCCGCACAGGATTCCACCGGTTCCGAAATCAAGATGGGCATTGGCGATATCGGCATCTACCCGCGCAACCGCGTCATCGTGCGTATTCCGCCGGTGGAAGGCTCTGCGGCGGCGAATGCGGGCATATTGCAGAACGACACGATCTTTGAAATCAACGGCGAGCATATTTCCCGCTACGAGGAAGTCGTGCGCATCATTGACGGTAGCAAGGGCGAACCCGTGAACGTGACCGTCATCCGCAATGGCGATACGCTTACCAAGCCGCTTACGCCTGTGTACAACGAGGAATACAAGCGCTACATGGTCGGTATCCAGATGGGCTATGTGCTCTTCCGCGAAACAAAGACCGTGCGCCGCGGGCCTGTCGAGGCCTTTACGAAGACTTGTGCTACCAGCTGGAAAATGACGACGAGCATCTTCCGTTATTTCAAGCGCATGTTCCAGGGTCAGGTGAAGGTCGATGCGTTCTCGGGTCCGGTTTCTATTGTCGCCGTGATGGGTAACGTGTGGATGAGCGGTTTCCAGGACTTCCTGATGCTGCTTGCTCTCATCAGCATTAACTTGGGCGTAATGAACCTGCTCCCGCTCGCAATTACCGACGGTGGCCTGCTCATGTTCCTCGGGATCGAGAAATTGCGCGGCAAGCCGCTTTCTACCAAGACGCAGAGCATTATCCAGAACGTCGCTGCGGCATTCTTCATTACGTTCTTCGTGTTCATCACGATTCTTGATTTTGGCAAACTTTCGCTGTTCCTGAAGTGACAGCGAAGCTGTCATCCTGAGCACGCGTAGCGTGCGAAGAATCTATTTCAGCCGTTTGATGTTGTAGAAGTATATCCCCACGATGACTGCAATCGTGATGACCCAGCTGACGGGGTAGACGACCATCAGCGAGGCGAACGAGTTGTATTTGGGGAATACGAAAATTACCCAGAGGATGCGGATGCCGCAGACGCCAACCATGCAGGTGAGTGCCGGCGGTAGCGACTTGCCCATTCCCGAAAGCGCGCCCGAAAATACGTCCAGGAAGACGTTGATGGCCAAGAGCCCCACCACCACGTACATGCGGATGGATGCGATTTCGATGATCTCGGTATTGGACGTGAATACGCTCAGCATGGGCCTCGCGAAAATGCAGCAGAGAGCGCTCAATACGATGGTGGAGGAGCAGCCGAGCAGAAGCGTCCAGCGGACCGTGCGGCGGCAGCGTTCCATGTTCTTTGCGCCGAAGTTTTGCCCCACGAAGGTCACGCAAGCCTGTGAAAAAGAACTCAGCCAGTAATACACCACGAATTCGTAATTGAGGGCGATGGACGAGGCCGCCACTGTCGCAGAACCGAGGCTGTTGATGGCCGATTGCAGGCACACGTTGCTGAACGAGAATACGACGCCACGAAGCCCCGTCGGGAGCCCCACGCGCAATATTCGGCTCAAGAAGAAGGGCGTCACGCGCAACTTCCAGAACTCCAGTTTGAAAGGCCCCACCTCGTGCAGGAGCATGTAGAACAAGATAATCCCGCTGATGACGTTGGCGATGACCGTCGCAATCGCAACGCCCGATACACCCATGCCAAAGCCCGCTACAAGAATCAGGTTCAATGCCACATTGACGGCTCCCGCCACCATGAGCACGTAGAGTGGCCGCTTCGTATCGCCCTTGCTGCGCAGGATGGCGGAGATAAAGTTGTATATCATCACGAAGGGCATGCCGGCAAAGTAGATTTGCAGGTAGAGCACCGCCATGTCCAAAACATCTTCGGGCGTTGAAATCAGTTCAAGAATTGGTCTTGCAAAAAAGATTCCCACGAACGAGAGGAATATCCCGCTGAAGAACGCCACCATCACCGAGGTGTGGACGCTGCGGGTCACGGAGCGGTAGCTGCGCGCGCCGATGGAGTTTGCCACCACCACGTTCGCGCCCACGGAAATCCCGACGAACAAGTTAATGAGCATGTTGATGACGAACGTGTTCGCTCCCACGGCTGCGAGGGCCTTGTCGCCCGCGAACTGCCCCACCACGGCGACGTCCGCCAAGTTGAACATCTGCTGGAAAATGCTGCTCAGGGCGATAGGGATGGCAAACCTCAGGATTTTTCTCCCGAGGGGCCCGTTCAGCATATCGATGTTCGTCTTTGATGCCGCCATACACCACCTTGAAAACGGGCGAAAATTTAGCTTTTTAAATTGTGGGAACAGAAAGGATTGTATTGGCAAACAAGTAAAAAAAAGATATATTTCAAAAAAGCCTATGAACATCCACAAATTCTTGAACAAAATCATCCTTATATCTGCTGCGCTCTTCTGGGCGGGGTGTTCCGGCGATTCCGCCACAAAAGCCTCCAGTGACAACGAAGAAACAACCGCAGGCTCCGACACCTCAACGGCAGACTCTGGAAACTCAACCGTTGGGGACAAATCCAGCAGTTCGACCATTATTGAATCGTCCAGCAGTAATTCAGGGAAAAAAAATGATTGCAAGCCGATTGATTACGAATGGCCGATAGACTACCGGGATGAAACCTATAAAGGGGATCCGAAGGAACCCGCCGAAAATTCTGCCGATAAGCGTGCACAAACCGATATCCGCGACTCTGTCTTGCAGCAAATTTTTCACGAGGATTATGTTTACGATATCGACCAATACCCAGATACGACAACTTTCTGTCTTTTTAAAATGGCAGACACGCTGGAACAACGTATCGCACCCCTATACGGAGCGTTTCCTGCTGACGAGGTTATAACAAAGACCGTCTATTGCCCCGACGGAACAACGCATTTCACGGAAGAATACCTAAGCTACGAAGAAGATCTCAAGGCTCACAAAGATGAAGTCAAGGCCTACGAGGAACAGAAAGCAGCCTATCAGGAAGCATACGACAAGCATTTTGAAGAATACTACAACAAGAGGGCCGCTGAATTCAAGGCCCTATTGGATTCTTGCGTCAATCATCCGGACGATTTCAAGCCCGCCGACAACGATGAGGGAGAAAGATATTGTAATTCCCTAGATTTGTTCGAGCATGATTGCAGTTGGCACCCGGAAGAAGACAGCGGCAGTTCCAAGGAAGAAAAATAGTGGCGGAGACTTCCCGATGCTCAAACGCTGAAAGTAGCGTCTTTCCCGAGGACGGCGCGGGCTAGCTGGTCCGCGCACGAAGTCGGCTTTCCGCCGCAGGTGTTGCCCAAGAGCTTTGCCGCGATATCTTCGGCGCGCATGCCTTCGCAGAGTTTCGCGATTGCCTTCAAGTTTCCGTTGCATCCGCCCGTAAAGCGGATGTTCCTGATTTTGTCGCCGTCGCGTGTGAACTGAATCGTCGTCGCGCAAACGCCTTTGGTCTTGAAAGTCTCTTCCATGAGTGTCTCGGGGTTGAAAGTTCGCGTTAAATATAGAATGTTGACGGCTCCTTTGTGAATTTTTATTTTAGTTATAGTTGTTTTGTAAAAAAGGAAAAACTCCTATGAAAAAATGGGTTAGGAATTTTGCGTGTGCCATTTCGATAACGGGTTGCGTTCTTGTATTCGGTTGCGGTGATGATTCTTCGTCTGTTGCCCCGTCGCAAGACTCTACGCCGGCATCTTCTGCCGTTACCGATGGCTTGGGTTCGTCTGCGGTTGTGACGTCCGGTTCCTCCGATGCGCATTCTTCTGTGACGCTCTCTTCGGCGGTTGTTGAAAGCTCGTCGAGCGTCGCTGCCCCGACAAAGTTATGCCATTTCGCCATGACGACACATACGGGCTACTACCCGATGGCCGTGACGACGGGCGTAACCTCTATCTGTTTGCCTCTTGCCAGCTGCGATACCTCGTTAATAAACTTGGGCTTTGCGCAATGCTACGAAGACCATGCGACGGTTGAAGGGTGTTTTTCGAATGTTACTGTAACCGAAGTGGAAGAATGCGAAGTGCAGGAAAAGTCCTGCGAAACGCCTAATGGTACGGCCTATATCTATGGGCGCTTCAGCATGAACTGTAGCAGCATCCCCCGCTAAGAAAAATTTTAAGGAGAATATTGTGAAACGTGTAAGGGACTTTTTCGGTTACCTGTTGGGCGGCATTCTCTTTGTGATGCTTATCCCGACAATCATGTGGCTTGCGTCAGGCATGCCCGCGCTTTGGCCGGTTGATACGTGGCGCTGCATCGTGGCGCCTGTCGTGATGCTTGTTGGCCTTGTGCTGAGCGTCTGGACGATTGTCTATATGCGAAGTCGCGGCAAGGGAAATCCGATGGATGCGTTTGGACACGAAGTGGCCCCGCGTACGCAACACCTGATGATTGATGGTCCGTATAAAATCAACCGAAATCCGATGCTGACCGGGACGCTCATTTACCTCGCGGGCGCTGCCGTTTGGCTGTGGACTTGGCAAGCTTGCGCCGTGTTCGTGGTTTTCTTCGCCATTATGATGGTGCAAGTTTTGAGCGAAGAAAAGCGCCTCCGCCGCGACTTCAGCGAAGAATACGAAGAGTATTGCCGCCATTCCCGTAGGTTTTAAGATGTCACGGACTATGTTGCTCTAAATTGTCGTTAACGGCGTGCCACAGGTACGTTCTCCAGGCGCGTACCTCGTTGGCTCTTTCTTCTTCGTTGCCGCCGTTATAGATGAAATTGAAACATTCGTTAGTTATTTGATTCAATATTGCTGCAAGGACATCTACGATAACTTTTGGACCGTAATGTCTGTTCGCTTCCCAGAATTCGGGATTTTTATTTTTTAAAGAAATCCCTTTTAATGCAAGGTCCCTGCGGTCGTCCATATGACAAATTATGCTGGGGACGGCATCAAATCCCATTTTTTCAAGTTCGGCGTATGCTTCTTCGGCATTGGCTTTGATGAGCATGTTTTCTATGAGATTCTTGACTTTGGAAGAAACGGAGTCGTTGGAACAAATGGAATGAAGGTTTACGTCCTTTGTAATCATTTCCTGCTTGGCTATTTCTTCTTTTATTTTGGATTCTTCTGATTCTAAAAAGATGGACTCGATTTTATAATAAGGATTGCTATAGATGTATATCTCTTGGGAGGTAATTCCGTCTTTCCCCAACAATATAATTGTTCTTTTTTTATTGAATTGAACTAAATCAGTTTCATCGCAGTATGGCCATTTCCAGTCTTTGCTGCAGATGTAATCTTGGATGGTGATTTCTTTTGGTGGAATGTTCCCTTTCAGAACGGAATCAATGATTAATTTTATTTCGATATAATCGTTTTTTGATTCCTTTATTTCTTTTATTTTATTTGTGTCAACCTGAAATACTCCTTTGACGATAAGCGTGCTTGCAGCGATGCTTCTCCACAGAGCATCCTTGGAAACAGTTTCGAAATTATATCTTATTGGCTTGGCGGGGATGTCGATTTTTCTTTCGCAGGAAGTCAAACTTGCCATCGCGACAAGCAAGAGGGCTGCGGTGAAAAGGTGCGCAATTTTTAATTTTCTAAAAAGTTTCTTTTTCATAGAACGCTTGAGACGAGATTTTCTCTTTAAATATACAATGTTGTCAGCCTTGGTGCGGCAGCTTTAGGGGGCTTGGATTTGTACTGGGCATTTTGATGCGGGATTTTTGCTAAATTATACCCCGTACAAAGATAAGGACTCGCTTATGAATATTCTCGTCGTTGGTAGCGGTGGTCGCGAACATGCCATCGCTCTTGCAGTCAAGAAGTCGCCGATGTGCGACACTCTCGTGTGCGCTCCGGGCAACCCGGGCATGGCTAACCTCGGCAAGTGCGTGCCGGTCGATGTGGCCGACCCGAAGGCTATTGCCGACCTCGCCGTAGCAGAGCATATTGACCTCGCGATTATCGGTCCCGAAATTCCGCTCGTCGCTGGCGTGGTGGACGAATTCCGCCGTCGCGGGCTGCGTGCTTTCGGCCCGACTGCGGCTGCTGCCGCGCTCGAAGGCTCCAAGGCCTTCAGCAAGGATATCATGAAGAAGTACAACGTGCCGACGGCAGCCTTCGAGACCTTCACCGATCTCGCTTCTGCCAAGAAGTTCCTCGCCGAACACCCGGCTCCGATCGTGGTGAAGGCGTCGGGCCTCGCTGCGGGCAAGGGCGCAATCGTCTGCATGACCGACAAGGAAGCGAACGACGCAGTCGAAGAAATGCTCG